>Ga0209119_1000631_pt1 | contig 36100 bp, 27 predicted proteins | sample COG_03_FD_184747 | JGI IMG/M metagenome (GOLD analysis project Ga0209119, IMG submission 184747) | Pelagic Microbial community sample from North Sea - COGITO 998_met_03 (SPAdes) (version 2) | ecosystem: Environmental > Aquatic > Marine > Neritic zone/Coastal water | place: Helgoland, sampling...
GTATAAGGGAATTCAGATGCTAGAACAGCAAGTAAGAAATAATCCGCAAGATCAAGACCTCCGTCAGAAGCTGGAAGAAGCTAAAATGAGAAAGCCTACAATGGTGAACAACATGAAGTTTCTTTGGAACTACCAGATAAAATGGATGTACGTGAGATATTTCATGTGGAACTTTGCAGGTAGACAGGATGACGTACAAAATGTTACAGGCAATGGATTGAACGGGAATTGGATATCAGGAATAAAACCTATAGACGAAGCTAGATTAGGAATATCTCAAGATCTTCCAAATCAATTATCAAATCATAAAGCACATAATACATACTATTTCTTGCCATTAATTTTCGGTATTTTGGGTATGATAGTAATGAGCAAACGCAGTAAGATGGATTTCTATACGGTACTCATTATGTTTATTTTCACGGGACTCCTAGTGGTGATTTATCTTAATCAGCCGCCTTTAGAACCGAGAGAACGTGACTATACATTTGCCGGCTCCTTCCAGACTTTTTGTATTTGGATAGGTTTAGGAGTGTTATTTATTTACGACCTCATAGGTAAGAAGCTTAAAATGAAGAATACAGGATTGGCTATAGGAGCTACTGTGGTAAGTTTACTTGCTGCACCTGTACTTATGGGCTTTCAAAACTGGGATGATCACGATAGATCAGATAGATACTTAGGAATATCGTTTGCTAAAAATTACTTGAACAGTTGCGAGCAAAATGCCATACTCTTTACTAATGGAGATAATGATACCTATCCACTTTGGTATGCTCAAAACGTAGAAGGTATAAGAACAGACGTGAGAGTGATAAATTATAATTTATTACCTACGGAATGGTACAATAGTGTGCTTAGAAATAAGGTGTTTGATTCTGAAGCACTGCCATTTACCATACCGGCAGAAAAAATGGTAGAGGGTAAGCGTGATTACGTAAGGTTCTATGACCCAAAAACATTTAATCAGCAGCAGTTTTATCCTTTAGACCAAGTGTTACAATACATCACGTCTGATGACAAAAGAAAGATGCAGATGACTAATGCTAATGAGATGATAAACGTTTTCCCAGTACAAAATTTCAGTATAGATGTAGACAAAGATGCGGTTATTAAAACAGGATTTGTACCTACTAAAGACCACGACAAAATAGTGGACAAAATGTATTGGAACATAGCTCGTACAGGCCTAAGCAAAGGAGATCTGATAGCGTTAGATATAATAGCTACTAATGCTAAAGAGGGGTGGAAAAGACCGATATACTGGACTACCACTGCGGGTTCGTCCGTATTCTTAAACTTGGATAGGTACCTTAGAAATAATGGATTGACTTATCAGCTACTACCTGTAGAGGCCAATACTCGTATGCGTGGTATGGATGATATGGATATGTTGTACGACAAGTTTATGAATGTATACGAATGGGGAAATATGGATAAAGGCGAGATGTTCTTAGATGAGAAAGCTCAGCTAGTTCCTCAAAACCTTCGTAATATGTTTGTACAAATGGCAACTCACTACGCTGGCAATAATATGCTAGACTCAGCTGTAAATCTGCTGGACAGATGCTACGAAGTGATACCGGAGAGTATATTACCAATAAACTTAAGATTAAAAGCTGCATCTGCAGATATATACTACAAAGCAGGTCAGACGGAAAAGGGTGACAAGATGCTACAAGAGGTAGGTGATGATGCATTTGAACTAGTACGCTACTATAGCAAAAGTAGTGGTGATGACTGGAAAGGGGTAGGAAGTGAGAAGCGTGAGAATCTTACGATCCTTAGAGATATAGGGCCATTGGCAAATCAGCATAATCGCTCTGAGCTTGGTAAGAAATATACCGACTTGTATAATCAGGTGAATACGGCTTATTAAGGTATGAGTAAAGACGGAGTAGTAATAGGCTTTCATGCCGTAGAAGAGCTATTAGAGAGCGGTGTGACCGTTGGTAAGGTATATGTGAATAGCCAAGCTGATAAGCAGAAAATAGGTGCTCTTAGAAACTTGGCTAGGCATAGCGATACGCCTTTTCAGATGGTGCCTATAGAAAAGCTCAACAGAATAAGTAGAGCTAGTCACCAAGGCGTAATAGCAATTAAAAGTCCAATCGATTTTGTTCCTTTAGAAGAAACCATAACGCGAATGTATGAGGAGGGCACACCTCCTAAGATTGTGGTATGCGATGGTATACAGGACATTAGAAATATAGGAGCTATCTCCAGATCGTGTTTAGCATTTGGAGTAGACCTTATGATAGTAGGGGTGAAAGCAAATGCGGAGATAGGAGAGGGTGCTATTAAATCTTCGGCAGGGGCGTTACTTACACTACCCGTAGCTCGAGTAAGCAGCCTATCGGATACTATAAACTATCTCAAAAGCTGGGGCTTAAAACAAATAGCTACTACTGAGAAAGCAGAAAAGGAACTTTCGGCAGATATCTTTAGCGAATTGGACGCCTGGGTACTATGGATGGGAAATGAAGATAAGGGAATTTCCAAAGAGAGATTAGCATTAATGGATGAAACTGTAAGAATAAATATGCCGGGTAAAATTGATTCACTGAACGTATCTGTAGCTACAGGCATTGTGCTTCATCAGTTAACCTGCAAGTAATCAGCCGCTAACGACTATTTAATTGAAAATTGGTTATTTGCAATTAAAAATTATTTTCGCACAAGTGTAAAGGCATATTATTTTTGGTTGCCTTTTATGTATAATATTATATAATTTTTTAACAATATGTATTGGACTTTAGAATTAGCATCATATTTAGATGATGCACCTTGGCCGGCCACAAAAGATGAGCTAATTGACTTTGCAATTAGAACTGGGTCACCTCTAGAAGTAGTAGAAAACCTACAAGAACTAGAAGACGATGGCGAACCATTTGAAACGATCGAAGAGATTTGGTCTGAGTATCCGTCGACAGACGACTACTTTTTTAACCAAGACGAACTATAACAGATTATTCTGTACGAATTAAAAAATGCCTCACTAGTTTACTAGTGGGGCTTTTATTGTATATATTTTATCTACCACGGTAAGTTCATTTGACTTAAGCCACGGATTCAAGGACTTTAAGACGTGGTAGTTGGTACCTAATTGCAAGGCATACTCAGCAATATTATTTATAGAGCTATCTACCACTACATTTATAGTGGTTATAGATCCGTAGTAGTCTTCATTTTTCAGATGAATACCATAGGAAGTTTGATTCTCAAAAATAGTCTTCAGGGCTAGTATACGAAGAACATAACGAGAAGTCTCGGTGTTCAGGTGCAGATCAAAATAGTCGCCTACCTGCTGTTTTTTAAGATCTCTTTCTACACCAGCTGGTCCTCTATTGTAGGCAGCAGCAGCTAGTGTCCAGCTGCCAAATCTAGTATGTGCCTCTTTTAGATATTGACATGCTGCTATCGTGCTTTTTTCTAGATGTAATCGCTCGTCTACCTCACCATTTACCTCTAGGTTATAGCTTTTTGCAGTACTCTGCATAAACTGCCAAACACCTTTGGCACCTGCAGAGGAAGTCACATTCAGCAAACCACTTTCTGCTACAGCCAAGTATTTAAAATCTTCTGGCACATCGTATTCGGCCAATATGGGCTCAATAATTTCAAAGGCTCGCTTACTTCTTTTAATCATAAGCAGCGAGTTGCTTTGCCAGTATGAGTTGACTAGCAATTCTCTATCGAGTCTTTCTTTTACCTCAAACTTATCTAGTGCTACTTGTTCGCCAGCAAAGTTTATTTGACTGGGGATAGGAACCGCTACAACCTTGCTTCCTTGAGAAATTACATCTTCTTGCTCAGCATTTTCATCTTTTTTAGCAGAGCTGAATATGAGAGTAAGAATAAGGAATGAGGCAATGGCTATTAGATAATTTCTTTTCATTTGATGTTCTTTTTTTAAAATAATACTCCTATTTCCAAGCTCAGGTTTCTAATGATTCCATTTTTGCCAGTTTGCGGATAGTATGTGTCAAAGTTGATCCCGTTGTTCACGTCTTTCAATCCGAGTTTGCCACCCACTTGAAAACTCGCCAAAGGCCCATGTATTGTGAAATAAGTGACAAATCCAGCATCAAGAGGATCTATATCAAGATTGTTTAGTTCGGCCTTTTTCTTTTCTCCTATATAGAGCGACGAGAGACCGAGGTAGGATAAATATGGGCCAAAGGAAATAGATTTTTTCCCTTCTTGAAAAGTGTATTGAGGCATTACTGCAACATCCACATAAAATAGTGCGATGCGAGAGTAGCCTGTGTCACCATTAGAAAAATTAGAACCACGGAAACTGCCTAGTGCTTCAGTGTGCAATGACCAATTCTTTTTAAGTTCTGGGGTTTGAAAGTATGCACCCGCAGAGTAGCCAAATTTGGGCCTTGGATTTTCGAACTCTGTACCTAATAGAGAGGAAATATTTATACTAGTTTTAATACCTAGTTTATAGGTACTGCGGTCTGCTTCCTGAGCGTGTAACTGCCCAAACATCAAAAAACATACTAGTATTAAAGCTAATCTCATTATTCTATTTTTTTACCCTGCAGAGCTTTAGCGATGTTTTTGTCCATTGCTATTTCTGCGAATGGTCTACTGTAGTTATTTAAACTATCCATAGCACTAACGATTCCATCCTTATCTTTAGCGTCTATGGAAAGTACTATTTCGTTTTTTAGGTAATTTATTTTTTCAATGTTTTCTGCTGTAAAGAGGTCCGCATTATCTCTGATAAACTTATCTGTAGCATACACTAACTGGTCTGCTTCAGTCTTGGCCTCGGCTAAAGAACGCTTGTCCATGTCTTCTTGTGCGTGGTCTATGCTTTCTTTTAGCATTGTTTTAATCTCTAGATCGGTTAAGCCATACTGTGACTTCATATCCACTACCTGCTTAGTTCCGCTCCTTTTTTCTTCTGCACTTACTTGTAGTATTCCATCTGCATTTAGCATAAAAGTCATTTCTATTTTAGGTAAACCTGCAGGCATAGCCGGAATATTTTGTAAGATAAATTCTCCTAGTTTTCTGTTATCGGCGGAGAGTTCTCGCTCACCTTGGTACACACTTACCCTAAGATTTATCTGACCATCTACAGATGTAGTATATTCTTTTTTTAAGGTAGTAGGCACTTTAGAATTTCGTGGAATCAATACGTCCATTAGGCCGCCCACGGTTTCTATACCTAGTGAAAGAGGTGTAACGTCTAGTAGCAGCATATCAGTTCGGTTGCCGGCTAGTATATCAGCTTCTATGGCCGCTCCCAAGGCGACTACTTCGTCTGGGTTTAGCGTATCGTTCACCGCAGAGTGTACGAAATAGTTTTTTACTGCGTCTTTTATAGCCTTGGTCTTGGTGCTTCCTCCTACTAGTACTACTTCATCTATAGCACTTAGTTCTATTTCTGCGTCAGATATGGCCCTACTGCAACATTGCATTGTTCTGCCTATAAGTGGCTTAAGGAGCTTATTAAGTTGCTCGATAGTCAGATTTAATGAAACTTCTTTTGTGCCTATAGTTAGCTTGTGAGAATATACTTGAAGTGTAGTTAAGCTTTTTTTAGCTTTTTCTGCGGTGACTCTTAGTAGTTGCTTATCAGAAGTATTTAGGTTACTCAGCTTATACTCTGTGGTCCATAGATTTACAATAGCTCTGTCTATGTCATCCCCTCCTAAAAAGGTATCGCCATTCGTAGATAGTACTTCGAAAACTCCATTATGTATCTCCAGTATAGAGATATCAAACGTCCCTCCACCTAGGTCAAATACTGCCACGGTGCGAGATTCTGTAGGGTCTAGACCAATACCATAAGCTAAGCTTGCTGCGGTAGGCTCGTTGATAATACGGAGCACATCTAGTCCTGCTAGCTTACCAGCGTCTCTTGTAGCTTGTCTCTGTGAGTCGTTAAAGTAAGCGGGAACTGTTATCACAACCTTGGACACTTCTTCCTGTAATTGAGTCTCTGCTATCGACTTGAGTTCCTTGAGTATAAGTGAAGACAATTCTATTGGAGAGTAATATTTGGTTCCGATTTTTACTTTTACTAGTTTATCTTCATCGTCTATTATCTCATAGTTTAACTGTTGCTTAGCATCCTGTATATCTGTGTAGCTTTTGCCAAGTAGTCTTTTTATGGAATAAATAGTGTTCTCAGGTTCGGCGACTAGTTTGGCTATGGCTTCTGAACCTATAATAGGTCCATTTTCGCCAAAGTATATAGCACTTGGCACTATACTCTCCTTTTCTTTGGTAATACAATAGGGAGACTTGTTTTCTCTGTTTATAGTGGCGATAAGACTGTTGGTAGTTCCTAGGTCTATCCCTATCACTGCAGTACTTTTAGAGACAGTCCCCGATGTTAAATTAATGGAAATTTTGGCCATGGTGCGAAGGTATCTATTAAATATTGAGTGAATTAAGAAATGGAAACATAAATTTGCTTGGAAACACAATCTATTAATCCTTGTTTTGTCTATACGAATGAATAATATAGTACTCTTTGACGGCGTGTGCAATCTCTGCAATAGGTCTGTAGATTTTATTATTCGCCATGAAAAATCCCATAAACTGCAATTTGCTTCACTTCAATCTGATGTAGGAAAGAGTATTGTAAATAAGTCTGGATTTGATGAGATTCCAGATAGTGTAATGCTATATGTGGATGGCAAGCTGCTAATAAGATCCGACGCTGTACTAGCGATAAGCACTTACTTGAAACGGCCGTATGCGTATGGAATTATTTTTAAATACGTTCCTAAGATTTTAAGAGATTCTGTTTACAATCTAATCGCTAAAAACAGATACCGTTGGTTTGGGAAGAAGGAAACATGCAGAGTTCCGTCTGCTGACGAACGAGAAAGATTTTTAGGATAGCTTATTTGCCAGTTGACCACAAGCAGCATCTATATCCTTGCCTCTACTTCTGCGTACATTTACTATGACCTTATGTTTTTCTAAATAATCTGCAAAGCGTTGAATTTTTTCTGCAGAGCTAGAAACAAATTCTGCAAGATCTATAGGGTTATATTCTATCAGATTCACCTTGCATTTTATTCTGCGGCAAAAAGCGACAAGTTCTTCTGCTTCAAATGGATTGTCGTTTATGTCATTTATAACGCAGTATTCTAGGGTGACGCGTGTACCCGTTTTTTCATAGAAATAGTTAAGTGCTTCTATCAAGTCCTCTAGCGAATTACTCTCTGTTATCGGCATTATCTTGCTTCTTTGCTCATTATTGGCAGAGTGAAGCGAAAGTGCTAGGTTAAAACGAGCTCCGTCATCTCCTAGTTTTATTATCATTTTAGCAATGCCGGCAGTGGACAGTGTAATACGCTGCGGGGACATTCCTAAGCCATCTGGGGCAGTTATCCTCTCTATGCCGCCCATCACGTTAGCATAGTTTAGTAGTGGCTCTCCCATGCCCATTAGCACTATGTTACTAAGGTTGATGTCATATTCTTTTAATGACTCCTCTCTTAGAATGGCTACTTGATCGTACATTTCATCTGCTCTTAGATTCCGTTCTCTCTTGAGGAAACCAGTAGCACAGAAAGTGCAGCTAAGGCTGCAGCCTACTTGAGAAGATATACATGCGGTCACTCTTTCTTTAGTGGGTATTAGTACTCCTTCTACCAAAAAGCCATCATCTAGTCTAAATGCGTACTTGATAGTGCCATCACTACTTCGCTGGGTATTGGCAATAGTCATTACTGGGAAAGAAAATTCTGAGGCTAGTTTAGCTCTGAAATCTAGAGACAAGTTAGTCATTTGATCAAATGAACGAGCACTTTTAAGCCAAAGCCATTCCCAAAGTTGGTCTGCTCTGAACTTCTTTTCGCCCAGGTCTTCACACAGTTGTACTAGTTCTTCTTTGGTATATGAGCGAATGTTTTTCAATGGAACAAAGGTAATGAGGTGAAGGACTTTATAAGCATAAAAAAACCTCTTACCAAAATTGGCAAGAGGTTTAAAAGTTTTTTAAGGTTGAATTATTCTACTAAAGTAGCAGTAGACAAGTTTACAAAGCTGTAGTTAGTACCTACTTTGTTGTACATTACTGCAATAACTTTGATATGACTTTCGTCCCAATCAGAATCTAATTCGAAAGAAGCTTCACCAGAAACGTTAGTTCCTACTGCTAATCCTTCAATTGGAGAACCATAACCAGCATCGTTAGTGATTTCTTTTCTAAGAACATTTTTGTGTAACGCTCCGTTTCCTTCAGAGTGTCCAGACTGGTATCCTTCAACTTTATCTTCTAATACATATAAAGCTAGATAAGGAGAAGAAAGATCTGAATATGCTTCAGTCATATATTTTAAGTTCATAGTACCGTCAACAATTTCGTATTTCACAGTAGTATTTGCTACTACGTCAGCTGCTGCGTGAGTATTAACTCTTTCATATATTTCGTCTTCTTCTCCAGTCGTATTTACTCCAGCAGATCGGTCAAGACTAGTCACACTTCCGTTTGCACCAAAGTGAGGGTAACCTGTAGCACCCCAAGCATCTTGAAGAGTAGTTGCTGCATCAATTACGTATAATCCTGCAACAAAATTTTGACCGTAAGCAGTCATAAATTCTCCAGATCCTTCTATACCGCTTTTAAGAGAGGCGGCCATTGTCCAACCCCAAGTACCACAAGGAGGACAGTTAGTCCCACTGAATTTCACTGCAAAAGAGTTGTTTTCTTTAATTACAGCTGTAACTGCTAGATTATCTTCTGATCCGCCGCCAGACCCAGTTGGTGTAGTAGTTGTGTCATCTGAACAACCGAACAGAAATGCTGAAGCTATTAAGCTTAGTACAAAGATTTTTTTCATTTATTTTTATGTTTAATTTTAGAATTTCAAATATACAAGAATTTTTTTCATTTATTTATAATTTAAAAATCATGACATTTCTAGTAGTATGTTACTAGTATGAAATACCAGCAATAGTTAGCTTCTTCTGGCTATTGGGCTCACATCTACCTATTATTTGTGCTTCCACATTAAAACTAGCTGCTATAGATATTAAGTCGTTTGCTATAGTTTTATCGCAGTAAATCTCTAACCTATGTCCCATATTAAAGACTTCGTACATCTCTTTCATAGATGTACCCGTAGTTTCGTGTATCGTTTTATATAAAGGTGGAATCTCTAATAAGCTATCTTTAATAATATGTAAAGGCTTGTCCAAAAACTTCATAACCTTAGTCTGAGCTCCTCCTGTACAATGGATAATGCCGTTTATCGCATCTTTGAGAGCATTGTCTTGCATTATCTTGTTAAGTATGGGTGCGTACGTACGAGTAGGGGAAAGAAGTGCCTTTCCTATGTCAACCGGTGTACCTTCCAGACTATCTGTAAGCGAAAACTGACCGCTGTAGATGTACTCTTCGTCTGTATTAATATCAAAAGACTCAGGATACTTAGCGTGGTACGAGTGATGTAGTAGGTCATGTCTGCCAGAGGTCAAACCATTGGACCCCATTCCTGCATTATAAGCGTTTTCATAAGTGGCTTTTCCGTAGGAGGAGAAACCAACTATTACATTATCGGGTTGAATGTCTACCTCTAGTATTTCATTACGTTTTGGTCTACAAGCTACAGTACTATCCACTATTATGGTTTTTACCAAGTCGCCCACGTCTGCTGTTTCGCCACCCGTAAACTTTATTTTAGTTCCGAAAGAAGCCATAGTATCTATACATTCTTCGAAACCGTCAATAATTTCTTTGATAACGGCACCTGGAATTATGTGCTTGTTTCTACCTATGGTGTTAGACAGTAAGTAAGGACCAGTAGCACCAGTACAGATAATGTCGTCTAGATTCATCACAAGTGCGTCTTGGGCTATTCCCTTCCATACACTTATGTCTCCGGTTTCTTTCCAGTATAAGTAAGCTAGGGAAGACTTAGTGCCTGCTCCGTCTGCGTGTACTATATTACAATACTCATCATCACCGCCTATATAATCTTCTACTACCTTACAAAACGCATTAGGAAAGATTCCCTTATCTACATTAGTTATGGCTTTATGTACGTCTTCTTTTTGCGATGAGACACCGCGTTTTTCGTATCTACTCAATGGATTAAGTTCTGTTTAATCTTCGTCTTTAAGCAACCAAATCTTGTTATCCTTGATTTCAAAGTCTACATATTCTCTGTCAAATATGCTGTACCCTAACACGGTACTATTCGTATCTACCATTTTACATTTTACCTTAGTATATACTTTATCTTCTATTTTAAGTTGAGCTAAAGTAAATGAGGTACCATATATTTTGGTTCCATCTGAAAGTTTAATTTTATCACCTGTATCTTTAAAATCGTCAGCTTTCAGAGCACCAGATCTAATAAGCTGCTCCACAAGAGACTGTGGCATTAGTGTTCTGCGTTCTTCGCCATTGTACTCAAACTTGATTTTCTTTCTACCTACGTATCCATAAAGATTATAAGCATCTCCTCTTCCTTTCGTCAGAGCAACAAAATCGTATTTGGCTAGCAACTCTTCTTCTACTTTCTTCACTACTAATAAACTATCATTTACCTCTTTAGCTCTTAAGAAACTATCAATGTCTCCTTTGGTTCTGGTAAGGAATGCTCTCTGTTGTGTAAGTAAGTATGGACTGTATACAGATCCTTTCCCATTTAGTGCTTCATCATTTCGTTGTCCGTATTCTACACCTATAGATAGTACATCAAAGTTGCAGTTCACCACTTTTACAGTAGTTCGTCTATTTTTTTGGTGTTCCTCTTCAGTACAGTCAGATGTTACTGGGCCTTCACACGGACAGTTAGTTACTAATTGGCTTTCACCATATCCTCTAGCTTCTAGTCTGAAAGGGTTTATACCTCCTTTTTCTACTAGATATTGTACGGTAGAATTTGCTCTCTTCTGAGATAGGTCTCTGTTAAATTCATAAGACGCACGGCAGTCTGTATGAGAACCAAGCTCTATGGCCATACGTGGGTATTTTGTAAGGGTTTTTATTAAGTCATCTAAAATAGGAATAGCATCACTACGTATATCCCATTTAGCTAAGTCAAAATAAATAGGCAATACAAATACGTCATTACACGTATTTTTCATACAAAAATCCTTAACGTGCTGACAGTCCAGAGAGTTTTCTACACCCATAGTACTTACATACTGCGGTTTAGCATCATAGTAATATGCATTGCGTTTGGATACTTCAATGGTGTATTCTCTATTGATGCCTATTTCGGTTTCATAGTAGCCTTTGTTATCCGTTCTAAGTCTTATTTTAGTAGAGTCTATATTATTACTAATAACTACCAATGCATTCTTAATAGCAGTTCCACTATCGCAATCCGTAATTTGTCCTTTCAGCTTACACTCTATTGGCTCCATAGTGAAATGGAAAATGTCATCCTGACTTTTAACTCTATTTGAGCTAAAGTACCCACTTTCTTTTGTAGCGTCCAATATTATTCCAAAATCATCTCCAGAAGAGTTAATAGGACTTTTCATGTTATTAGGAACATTCCAATCTGTAGGTCCTTCGCCAGTTTTAGTAGTTTCAAAAATGTCTAGACCGCCAATACCTGGGTGTCCGTCAGAAGCGAAGTATAATGTTCCGTCTTCGTGTACATATGGGAACATTTCGTTGTCTTCTGTATTTATACTAGGTCCTACGTTTATTGGCTCACTCCATGTTCTGCCTCTTCTTACGAAAGTGACCATCCATATATCCTTAGTTTTTTCTAGTAAAGCAGTGTCGCTTTCGCCATATCCGCCGGGTCTATCAGATGCGAAGTACATAGTCTTGTCTCCATCTGCTAACACAGGGTGACCATAGTTCCAATTTACATCTTCTTGATTTGCACAAAAACTAAGTGGGTCAAGACTCATTTCCCAACCTTTGCCAGATTTTCTAGCTTCGTATATTTTACATTTCGGTTCTTTACCTGAGATACCGTTACACTGAGTTACGTACATTTTAGACATACGCTTATTGAAACATACTGTTCCGTCATTGTATTTGGTATTTAAACCTTCTACAATATCAGCGGTGCTCCATTTTTCTTTGCCTCTTGAACTAGTCAACTTCACTTCCCAAACATCACTATGATTTCTCAAGGTTCTGTCATACTCTCCATCAGAATAACCATCATCTCTATCTGAGGTAAACATGATAGTCTTATTTTTTCTATCAGCCCACATAGGTGAGAAATCATCTGCTTTTTTATCGTTGGCAGGCTTAAAAGCGTCAACCTTGTATCTAGATTTTTCCTCTTTCCAGACTAGGGCTTTTTCACAACCTTGTATCATAGGATCAATTCGCTCATCGCTAGGCACCTCTTTTTGATACTTTTTGAAAGCTTCAATAGCCTTTTCATAATCACCAAGTTGCTTGTACATCTGGGCTATTCTATAAATGGCTATAGGGTCTTGTGCACCATATTGCAATGCTTTATTATACAATTTTAAAGCTTGCTTTGGCATGTGATTAAACCGGTAGCTTTCGGCACCTCTAAAGGCTGCATTCTGTCTGTCAGCTTTGGGAAGTTCGGTGTCGCTTGCTAGTTGATCGTACATATCTGCAGAAATAGCGTACTGCTTTTTCTTCATTGCATCTGCTGCGTTTTTCATGCTTACGCTTCCGCAGCTAGTTAAAACAAGGATAAAGCTACAGAGTAATCCTAACTTAATAGAGTGATTTATTTTCAGATTCATCGTTTAATAAGAACGTCAAAAATCCAAAATTCTGTTGCCAAAAGCAAATTAATAATTTAATGGCATAAAAAAGCTCCTGAATTGTGTCTTAATATAACTCAAGAGCTCTTATGTTTTGGTGGTTTCTATGTACTATTTTGTGAAGAGCAATTCTCGATATTTTGGGAGTTCCCAGATTTTGTCATCTACAAGCTGCTCTAGTTTGTCTACGTGGTATCTGATGTCGTCAAATGTTTCTTTTACCGTGTAGTGATAAGCTATAGCCATTTTTTCGGTATCTGTATCATTATTAGCCTTTTTACGGGCATCTACCATTTTATCTGTTTTGCTTTTAGCAGCGTCTATATGTGCTGATATTTGCTTTATCAGATCGGACTGTGTCTCGCCCACTGGCAGTCCAGCATCTTTGAGTGCTTTCACGTTTAGAGCTAAAGTAGATAGGTACTCTATCGATGGAGGTATGATGTAGGTATATACTAAATCTCCTAAGACTCTTCCTTCTATTTGTATTTTCTTAATGTACTCCTCCAGCATTATCTCAAATCTGGCGTGGAGTTCCTCTTTTGTAAAGATCCCATTATTCACAAAAGTTTCTATGGCTTGTTTGCCAATATAAGCTCGAAGTGCTTCCGCTGTATTTTTCACATTACCAAGACCTCTTTTTTCTGCTTCCTTAGCCCATTCTTCACTGTAGTTATTTCCTTCGAAAAGAACATTTTGAGCACTTCTTAAGACGTCTTTTAGTTCTTTTACTATCGCTGCTTTTTGGTCTGTTCCTTGAGCTATTGCTTTATCTACTGCAGTTTTAAAGATGATGAGCTGGTTAGCTACTGCACTATTTAGTGCAGTCATAGGTTGTGCTGAGTTAGTGGAAGATCCAACAGCTCGTAGCTCAAATTTATTTCCTGTGAATGCGAATGGAGATGTTCTGTTTCTATCTGTATTATCTCTCAGTATTTCTGGTATCTGATCTATGTTGATAGACTTTTTGTCGTCTTTGTCACTTGCTTTGCCATCTTCTAAAAAGGCATTTAAGACATCTGTAAGTTTAGATCCTATAAATGCAGAAATAATAGCAGGGGGAGCTTCATTGGCACCAAGTCTATGATCATTTGAAGCACTTGCGATACTCGCTCTAATAATGTCTGCATTGTCATGTAGAGCTTTTATTGTATTGATGAATATAGTAAGGAAAAGTAAGTTTGAGTTGGGGTCGTTTCCTGGAGAAAGAAGGTTGACGCCTGTATTGGTCAATAGTGACCAGTTATTGTGCTTTCCGCTTCCATTTATTCCTGCGAATGGTTTTTCGTGAAGTAGTACTTTGAAATGGTGCTTGCAAGCCACCTGATCCATTATGTCCATGAGCAGCTGATTGTGATCTACTGCCAGGTTTACATCTTCGAACATAGGAGCACATTCATATTGCCCTGGAGCTACTTCATTATGTCTCGTTTTTAGAGGTATACCTAGTTTGGCTGCTTCTATTTCTAGCTCAAACATATAGTTAAATACACGATCTGGTATAGCACCAAAGTAGTGGTCATCCATCTGTTGACCTTTGGCTGGGGCGTGACCTAATAGTGTTCTGCCACACATTACTAAATCGGGGCGTGCGTTAAACATAGCTTCATCTACTAAGAAGTATTCCTGCTCTATACCTAGAGATACTGAGCATGAAGTGACCTTTTTCAGAAAGTATTTGCAGATATCTGTGGTGGCTTTGTCTATTAAACTTATAGATTTGAGTAACGGTGCTTTGTAGTCTAATGCTTCCCCATTATACGAAACGAATACGGTAGGTATACACAGTGTCCTCCCTGTAGTGTTTTCGTGGATAAATGCAGGTGATGAAGGGTCCCAAGCTGTGTATCCTCTGGCCTCAAAGGTGTTTCGTAGTCCACCGTTTGGGAGACTAGATGCATCTGGCTCTTGCTGTACAAGTGCGTTTGCAGAGAATTTTTCTACGGCTTTCCCATTGCTAGGTTCCCAGAAAGAATCATGTTTTTCTGCTGTAGATCCCGTTAGTGGTTGAAACCAATGCGTGTAGTGAGAAGCACCCTTGCTAAGAGCCCATTGCTTCATTCCAGAAGCTACGTGCTCTGCCATTTTTCTGTTTATGGTTTGGCCTTCTTTTACAGATTTACTTACAGACTCATATGCTTCTTTGCTAAGAAAATCTCGCATAGCGAGATCATCGAAAACATTAGAATTATATAGCTTAGTGAAAGAGACATCTCCCTTGTAAGAAAATTTGTTTTTTCTAGAAAGGACGGTTTTTAGTGCTTCGCGACGCATATTATTATCTATTTTGACTGCAAAAATATAATTTTGCAGTTAAAATCGCATATTTGGCGTCTTTTTGTGAATAAATATTGTAAAACGATTACAATCCGCCTACTTTTAGCTTTTCTGCATTTTCCGCCATTTTTAATGCGTCTATAATCTCAGCAATATCTCCATTCATAACTCCATTTAGATTATAGAGCGTCAGATTAATGCGGTGATCTGTAACTCTACCTTGTGGGTAGTTATAAGTCCTGATTTTTGCAGAACGGTCACCCGTACTTACCATTGTTTTTCTTTTTGCTGCTATATCACCATTTCGCTTCACTAGCTCTATATCGTATAACTTAGCTCTTATCATGTCCATAGCTATCACTCTATTGGCCAGCTGCGAGCGAGCCTGAGAGCATACTACTACTATGCCGCTTGGTTTGTGCGTGAGTTGTACTTTGGTCTCTACCTTATTTACGTTTTGACCACCTGCACCACCAGATCGGGAGGTCTGCATATCTATATCTGCAGGGTTTATAACTAAGTCTATTTCTTCTACCTCTGGCAGTACTGCTACTGTGGCAGCAGAAGTATGGACTCTGCCTTGGGTTTCTGTATCGGGCACTCGCTGCACACGGTGCACTCCTGCTTCAAATTTTAGTGTCCCGAAGATCTCATTGCCTTCTACCTTTACTATTATCTCTTTATATCCTCCAGCTGTACCTTCTGTGATATCCATAATTTCATGCTTCCACCCTTGGTTATCAAAGAACTTGCTATACATCCGGAATAGATCACCAGCAAAAATGCTTGCCTCGTCACCACCTGCTCCAGCACGTATCTCTACCATTGCATTTTTATCGTCCTCAGGATCCTTAGGTATGAGGAGTAATTTTATTTTCTCCTCTATCGGGCTCTGCTTCTCGATAAGGGATTCGAATTCCTCTTTAGCCATCTCCTTCATCTCAGGGTCATCACTATCTAGCATTTCTTTGGCCTCAGCAAGGTTCGTTAGAATATTTTTGTACTCGAAATAGCATTCTACAATTTGCTTTAGATCACTATATTCTTTGTTCAACTTGGTAAAACGCTTCATGTCCGATGCTACCTCAGGGCTACTAAGTAAAAGTTCTACTTGTTTAAAACGGGCATATATTCCCTCTAATGTTTCGAGCATAATTATAAGTGTGCAAAGGTATCTATTCTGCCTATTTTATTCAATAGACTCCTAGTTTTCCAAGGATTTCAAGATTACTTTATTTTCTGAGTAATAGTATAGGGCCTTGTTATATAGGGAGAATGAAGTGGACTGTGGGAGTGAAACTTCGGTTTTTATTAAATCTCTAGCAAGTGTATTGTATAAATGTAGTTTGCCGGCAATAGATAGATGCATCCGCCCGTTTTTCCCCACTGCTGCTTTATTGTTGGGAGTATAGTGAGTGGTGCTGTAGGTGGCGTACATATCAAAAACATAAACCCCAACGAGTGAGTCTGCTAGATATACCTCATTGTTAAATTCCCAAATCGTGTAAATATTTAACTCGTTACTTAGCGTGCTATTTAGATATGCCGATTCTGCTATCACCTCACCTATTTTATTGATTTTCAATAGTTTATATTGAGATAAGTCTACTACCCAAATATTGTTATCATAGGATCTCGCCATACAAGAAACGTTGCTTAGGAAGTAATCATTTAGTCTTAACTCTCCTCTTACATTGAGCATGTTGTCATAGAATACAACGATGTTTTGATCTTTGTGAAAGACATAAATCTCAAAAGGGTTGGTGCAATCAATAGAAGTGATTTCGCCATAGGACTTGATGTTTACGTTCGTTATAAGTGTGCCTTTAGTATCATATTTATATAAGGTAAAGTTATTATCTGCGGCAAAAATATTGCCCTTAGAATCTATGCTCATGCAAACAATTGTATTAACGTTTTGCAATAAAATAGTGTCTTGAGCAGATACCCGACCTGCCAGTATGCAACTAATCGTTATAAGTATGTAGCGTAACATTATTGTCTTCTAATACGGCGTATGTATTCTTAGTTATCCAATCTCCTAGGTTTATTAAACGTGCATTATCTCCTATTGGTACGTCCATAGGCTTATGTCTGTGCCCAAAGATATAGTAATCTACATCATTTTTGGTGGAGTGGTCCATGGCAAACTGGTATTGATACTCCTTTTCTAGTGGAATGTCTAACTGGTCTTTCGCACTATTCTTTTTACGACTAGAAATGGACAGGTATTTTCCAAGCCCTATTCCGAAATTAGGATGTAGTCTGTGAAATAACCAAATAGCCCAGCTACTTCTAAATAGCTTTCTAATGAATTTATAACTTGCTTCTCCTTTCCATAGAGCGTCTCCGTGGTGTAGGTAAAGGTTTGAATTCCCGATGGTTACAAGTAATTCTTCATCTACTACTACTAATCCAATTTCCTTTTGCAAATAGTCAAAAGTCCACATGTCATGGTTTCCCTTGAAGAAATATATCTTAATGCCACCATCTGTCATAGAAGCAAGCTTACCTAGAAGACGTGTGTAGTATTTAGGAACTACTGTGGTGTATTCGTACCAAAAATCAAATACGTCGCCCATTAGAAAAAGGGTTTCGCAATCTGATTCTATTTCGCTAAGCCATTTTACTATTCTTTTTTCACGAGCTAGGGATTCCTCATAGCTAGGAACTCCCAAGTGAAAATCTGATGCAAAATAGTTTTTTCCCATTTTTTTAGAAATGCAAAGTTAATAGTTTAATGTGCTTCTAACCAATTGTCACCGTGACCAGCTTCTGCTATCACGGGTACTTTGAGTGGCATGGCACGCTCCATTTCTTCTTTTATTACAGCGGTGATTTCTTCAAGCTCCGTTTTAGGTACGTCAAATAAAAGTTCGTCATGCACTTGTAGTATCATTTTAGTGCCAATATCCATTTTACTAAATCGGTTATGAATATTAATCATTGCTAGCTTGATCATATCTGCCGCACTACCTTGTATAGGTGCGTTTATAGCATTTCGCTCTGCATAACCCACTACGGTCTGGTTATTGGAGTTGATATCTGGGATAAATCGCTTACGACCCATCAATGTCTTTACATAACCGTGTTCTCTGCAAAACTTAATCGTATCATCCATATACGTTTTTACGCCACCAAACTGCTCAAAGTAAGCATCTATTAGATCTTTTGCTTCGCCACGCTTTATGCCTAGGTTCTGCGAAAGCCCAAATGCTCCTTGTCCGTATATTAATCCGAAATTGACACTCTTTGCCTTATAACGTTGTTCCTTAGTGACTTCTGCTACCTCTATTCCAAATACTTTGGCTGCAGTAGCTGTGTGAATGTCTATTCCTGCATGAAAAGCTTCCATCATTCCGGGATCTTCTGCTACCGATGCTACTATGCGTAGCTCTATTTGTGAGTAATCAACTGCTAGGAGTGTATGGTTCTCATCTCTAGGCACAAATGCTTTTCTAATCTCCTTGCCCATATCTGTTCGGATAGGGATGTTTTGAAGGTTAGGATTGGTGCTACTCAACCTCCCTGTAGCGGCTACAGCTTGAGCGTAACTCGTATGCACTCTTCCTGTTTTAGGATGAATAAGTTTAGGTAGTGCGTCTACATATGTAGAGCGAAGCTTATTCACTTTTCTATAATCTACTATCTTGCTAACTATCTCGTGTTCAGCAGCTAGCTTTTGTAGAGTAGCTTCGTCTGTTTTGTATTGACCCGTCTTGGTTTTCTTTGCTTTCGGGTCTATTTTCATATGGTCAAAGAGTACTTCCCCCATCTGCTTTGGACTAGCAATATTGAAATTAGCACCTGACATATTATAAATAGTTTTTTCCAAGTCCTTGGACATCGTCTCTAGCTCAATAGAGTAGTTGCCTAAGAAGTCTGCATCTATGCGTATACCTTCCATTTCCATATCAGCCAGTACAGGCACTAGTGGCATCTCAAGTCGTTGCATAAGGTGTGCTACTTGTTTGTCCATCAGCTCTTTATGCAGCTTTCCTTTAAGTTGAAATGTAATGTCTGCATCTTCAGCTGCATACTCTGTAGCTTTATCCAAAGGCACATCTCTAAAGTTCAGTTGATTCTTCCCTTTCTTTCCTATTAGTTCTGTTATAGACACGGGTTTATAGTGGAGGTATTGCTCGGAGAGTATATCCATGCCGTGTCTGCCATCTGGATTTGCAAGGTAGTGAGCTAGCATGGTATCAAACTGTGGTCCCGCTATTTGTATATCATACTTCAGAAGTACTTTAAGATCGTACTTTAGGTTTTGGGCTACCTTCTCTATAGTAGGAGAGGTAAATAGGTGCTTAAACTCGGCTAGAATGCTTTTAGTCTCTTCAAAGTCTGTTGGCATATTTACATAGTATGCTTTGCCTTCTTCATAAGATATAGCAAGACCTAAAACTTCTGCATCCATTTCTTCTAAGGATGTAGTCTCTGTATCAAAACAAAAAGACTTCTGTTTTTCTAATTCAGCAATTAGTATTTTTCTTTTTTCTTGACTATCAATTAGTTGGTATTCGTGATCTGTAGTGGAAATGGTTTTCATTTCTACTAGGGTTTCTTCTTTCAGGGCTACTAACGGTGAAGAATTAGTGGCAGAGCTACTACTAGCAAATAAATCTCCTTGCAGAGAAACAGGAGCACTCATAGTTTCTTTAAATACTCTTTTGCTCAACATTCTAAACTCTAGTTCGGTAAAGAGTTGATTGATTCTTTCCTTATTAGGCTCTTCTCTTAGAAGCGATTCTTGATTAAACTCAACTGGCACATCTATAATGATGGTAGCCAAGTGCTTAGACATATAGGCTTGCTCTTTATTGTCTTCTATTTTTTCCCTAAGCTTACCTTTAAGTTTGTCTGTATTCTCATATATGCCATCCATACTTCCAAACTCCTTTAATAGCTTAGAAGCAGTTTTAGCTCCTACGCCAGGTACTCCAGGTATATTATCTACGGCATCGCCCATTAGTCCTAGATAGTCTATAATTTGCTCAGTACGATCTAGCCCGAACTTTTTACATACTTCTTTAGGCCCCATTATTTCAGGAGGGTTGCCACCGCGAGCGGGTTTAAACATTAGCGTTTTTTCTGTAACAGCCTGCCCAAAATCCTTGTCAGGTGTCATCATGTACGTTGTGAATCCTTCTTTTTCTGCTATTGTAGCTAATGTTACTATCACATCATCGGCCTCATATCCTTCTTTTTCAAGGATTGGGATATTAAAAGCCTCTATGATCTGGCGAATGAAAGGTTCAGATCGTTTTATATCTTCAGGAGTTTCGTCTCTGTTTGCTTTATAAAGTGGATATTCTTGTTTACGTATGTTCTCCGATTTATGGTCAAAGCATACCGCTATATGTGTAGGGTCGTATTTCTCTAGGACTTCAAGTAAAGTTGTGGTAAAACCAAATATTGCATTGGTATTCAGACCGTAAGAAGTGATTCTAGGGTTTTTTATGAATGCGTAATACGATCGAAATATGAGTGCATACGCATCGAGCAGGAATAGTTTTTTTTCAGCTGACATGATTGATGGTCAAAAGTAGAAGATTTTTGCATCAATCATATTCTTATTACGTCAATTCAAAATCCTACCTTTGACCACTTTATCTTTTGAAATGGCATTTAAAGCAAAATACAACCTAATAGAAGAGCTAAAATGGCGGGGTCTTTATCATCAAGACGTGCCAGGTACTGAGGAACTACTGATGAAAGAATCGGTAGGTGGCTATGTAGGTTTCGACCCTACAGCTGACTCACTACATATTGGTAATATGGTGCCCATTATTCTACTTGTTCATCTTCAAAAAGCAGGGCATAAGCCGTATGCACTTGTAGGAGGAGCCACTGGGATGGTGGGCGACCCAAGTGGAAAGAAAGCTGAAAGAAGCCTTCTAGACGTAGACACACTAAATCATAATGTGGCCTGTGTTCATAAGCAATTGCAGCAGTTTCTAGATTTCGACTGTGGTGATAATAGTGCTGAAATGGTCAATAATTACGAGTGGTTCAAGGATTTTAACTTCCTTGATTTTATTCGTGATATAGGCAAGCACATCTCTGTGAACTATATGATGGCTAAAGATTCAGTAAAAAACAGATTGGAAGAAGGAATGAGTTTCACAGAGTTTAGCTACCAACTGGTTCAGGGATATGATTTTTATCATCTTTGGAAAGAGAAGAATGTAAAACTCCAGATGGGCGGAAGCGACCAGTGGGGGAACATAGTAACGGGAACTGAGCTTATTCGCAGAAAAGGACAAGACCAAGAAGATAACAAGGGATACTGTCTGACTGCTCCTTTGATTACTAAAGCAGACGGGAGTAAGTTCGGCAAAAGTGAAGGTGGAAATGTTTGGCTAGATGCAGATAAAACTAGTCCGTATGAGTTTTACCAGTTTTGGATGAATACATCTGACGAAGATGCCGAGCGATATATCAAAATATTTACACTTCACGACAAGTCCTTCATTGACGGACTAATATCTGACCACCAAGAAGCTCCACATCAACGTGCATTGCAAAAGGAATTAGCAAGCTACGTAACTAAGTGGGTGCATGGAGAAGAAGGATATAATGCGGCACTAGCGGCTACGGAAATACTTTTTGGAAAAGCAACTGCTGAAAGTCTTCGCAGTTTATCAGAAAAGGACTTTCTTTCTGTATTTGATGGAGTAAAAAAATCGGAAGTAGATGATATAGAGGGAGTTAATATTATAGATATGTGTGGAGATACTGGTTTTTTGGCTAGTAAAAGTGAAGCACGTAGAGCTTTAAAAGAAAACTCTGTATCTGTAAATAGTGATAAGGTATCTGAGGATTTTAACTTCTCAAATTCAGATTTGATAAACGGAAAGTATATCTTGCTTCAGAGGGGAAAGAAAAATAAATTTTTAGTTGTTAAGAAATAAAGAATGCTAACAATAGATCCAAAAGAACTACCAATACCCAAACTGCACCATTATTTACTAGGCAGCATAGGTCCAAGACCGATTGCATTTGCCAGTACTATAGATGCGGAGGGAAATAGAAACTTGGCTCCGTTCAGTTTCTTCAATGTATTTAGTGCTAATCCACCGATACTAATATTTTCACCTGCCAGAAGTGGTCGCACGAATACTACAAAAAATACACACGACAATGTAAAGGCAGTAGCCGAAGTAGTTATTAACGTAGTTACCTATGATATGGTGCACCAGATGAGTTTGACTAGTTCTCCTTTCGAGTCAGGAGTAGATGAGTTTGAAAAAGCAGGATTTACTCCTATTGCATCGGATACTATTCGCCCATTTAGGGTTAAAGAATCACCTGTGCAGATAGAGTGTAAAGTGTTAGAAATAAAGGAATTAGGACAAAACGGAGGGGCAGGAAATCTCATAATTTGTGAAGTGCAAAAAATACACATAGATGAGCGTGTACTAGATGAGAATCAAATGGTGGATCAGAAGAAAATAGATCTGGTAAGTCGTATGGGTGGCAACTGGTATTGCAGAGCGAATGATGCTTCAATGTTTGAGGTAGATAAACCTATCACAACTATAGGAGTAGGTGTAGACTCGTTACCTATCAACATAAGAACTAGCAGTCAACTGACTGGTAATGACTTAGGAATACTAGGGAATATGCAAGCTATTCCAACAGATGAAGAAATTAAAGCGGAGCTGTCAGTCATAGACACACCTTCACTATCCTTGGCAAAAGATTTGCTAAACAAAAACAAACCACAAATGGCTTACGCTGTTTTAACACAAGTATTATAAATGAATTTAAGTAAGTTTTTTTTTAAAATTGCCGTAACTCTAGCTTATGTGCTCGGTCTTATGCTTATTATATTGCCCATAGCTTGGGTTATTGTCTATACTAAAGAGGAGGGATGGCGATATGGTTTTACTTTCATTAAAAACAATTTTGAAGTAGCACTTTTTGTGTCCTTTGCAATAGGATTTATGGTGTCTGTTTATCACGCTCTCAAATTTGAGTTGATAGGTGAGAGCCCACTTAGTAATTTCTTAAAATCAACTCAAGTTGTAAACGTAAAGGGTGAGCAATCGGTAAAGGAGCTAGCAGATTCCTTACAATCAAATGAATATTTTTGGTTTAAAGAGTTAAAAGTAAATGAAGATTCTATTACTGCCCGTATAAATGTTTTTTATAACTATAAGTATAGTATTTGGCTTGGTAAGTGGCGTAGAGGTAATGTTAGATTGGTGTTGTTGAGTCCAGATAGGTTAACAATATCGAAAGAAAATGATGGTTTCATTGTGCAATCTAGTCCATTTAGCAAGCTTTGGTTTATTGATTTTGGTAGAAACTTTGCTAATGTAACTGAGGTGGCAAAAGCAATAAAGGGTATAAAATGAAGGTAGGAATAATATCAGGAAGTGCCAGAAAAGGAAACAATACTTTGCGAGTAGCAAAGGCTATTCAGAAAGAACTAAACAATGGTATTATCGTTGATTTTCAGGAGTATGATTTGCCAAATTTTGCCGAAGGATGGGTTGCTCCTGATAGTGAAACTTCTTTCCAGCAACATCTCATAAAGACCATAGATGAAGCTAATCTACTTATAGTTCTCACTCCTGAGTATAATTGGTTTCCTAGTGCAGAGGTCATTAACATGATTCACCAATTGGCTGGGGCTAATTACAAGCATATTTTTGATAATACTGTTGTGGCAACTGTTGGAATTAGTGCAGGCAGAGGTGGGCGTATGCCTGCTGTTCAATTGGGATATGTTTTTAATAAAATCTTCAATGTGTTTGATTTAAACAGTATAACTAGTCCTCGCACGTTTGAAGCTCAAGAGGTAACTAAGTGCATAGATGGTGAGGGAAACCTACTGAATAACGAAATATTCAACTTTGGATTCACAGAATTCTTAAATTATTCAATGAAAGTTGCAAAAAGATGGCATCATAGTGCGTGAAAAATTTTATTTTGCGACCACGTAAAATAAATCATGATAAGACATACTTTAATATTTGCTTTTTTATTCATTTCTATAGTCACAGTAGCTCAAGAGACTACTTTTACTAGGGTAATTAATAATGACTCTACCGATCAATCTGTTGCTTTTTTTCAGAATACTATTGGTGATTACTATATTCTTTCCAACACGAATAGTGATGGACAAGGAGGTGTAGATTTTCAGGTGACTAGAGCTGACGGTCTAGGTAAAACACTTTGGTCTTATACCTACGGTACTAGCCTAAATGATTATGGTCTTAGTATGAAGCCAACTTCAGATGGTGGGGCTGTGATTTGCGGTTATAGTTTAGGGTTTTCATCCTCTACTGATGAACAAGCTTTTATAGCTAAGCTAACCTCTGCGGGTGCTGTTACTTGGAGTAAACAATTGGTTACTGATAGCAATGCTAGAGCCTTAGATGTAATACAATCTAAAAATGGCAATTATTATCTTACGGGATATATAGAGCAAGATACAATGGACCGAAATATGTTAGCTTCTAGAATAGATGGATCTGGAAATGTATCGTGGGTTAAGACACTCGGAGGAGATGGTGATGATATAGGCTATTCCATAGCAGAAGATGCCAAAGGTCGATTGGTAATCGCTGGAGGTATGGCAAATGACTCTGTAAATGTGGGAGGAACAGGTGATATGGATATATCGCTAATGGTTCTAAGCACCGGAGGGAATGTACTAACATCTAAAAACTTTGGGACCAATGAAAATGATTATGCAACAAAAATAGTGTCTCATACAGACAAGAATTTATATCTGGGAGGAATGACAGACGGGGCTTCGGGCATTTCAACAGATGTTTTTGTGGCTAAAATTGATACCAACTTATCTTTATTGGCTTCTAGCTGGTATGGTGCGGCTGGAGATCAAGATGATAAGTTAGATGACTTTATAATTTTAGCGAATGGCAATATACTGGCAGCCACCTCTGCTTCAGACCCTATCACAACTAGGAATTCGCTAGTTTATGAAATCGATAATTTTAATGGAGTGTCTGCCCCAGGTAAATTTGGTGGAATGGATGCAGATGGACTTAGCAGAGTATATCTTGCAGGCAGAACTAATTCAGGCTATTCAGTTTTACATTCAGGAAAATCTTTTGGCAGCACTAATACTGAAGATATTTATATTACGAAATTAAAGTCTGAGCTCAATGCAAATTGTGTGTACGATATAGACAATTTAAGCTTTGGAGCATTAAGCTTATCCTCTTCGGTTTTTGCTAATACTACAACGCAAGGTTCTAATGCTACTGCTTCTTTTACAAGAAGCTCTATTACCAATAGCGATACTGTAGTATGTTGTGATTTAGAGTCGCGTGTCATAGGAGACTCATTAAAAATGTGTGTAGGAGATGTAGTTAGTCTTGGAAGACAGAGCATAAGTGGATATCAATACTCATGGACAACAATAAGTGGCCCAACATATACTAGCAGTATTGCAAACCCATCTGCTTCTCCAACGGCCAGTACGAAGTATAAACTTGTTGTTTCCTCTGCAGACGGACTATGTAACTCAGATTCAGGAACAGTTTATGTAACAGTGAATAACCGAATAAATCAAAACTTTATAGCAGATACAAATTTCTGTGACGGAGATAGTTTAATCCTTATTGCTACTAGTGGTATGAATTTTTATCAGTGGAGTTTTGATGGAAGTAATACAATAGGTCAAAATCGTAAAGTAACTAAGTCTGGCACCGCGACTTTATATACTATAGATAATAATTCTTGTATTTATAGAGACACTGTAGTTGTAGTAGAGACACTTCTTCCTGTGTTTACATTAGGAGTAGATACCACTATATGCGAAAATTTAAGCATAACACTGTCTGGGCCATCTGATATGAGTGAGTATATATGGAACGGCACCAGCACCACTACGAATATGTTTACTACTAGTGCATCTCAAGTGCATACACTCAAGGTAGTAGATAGTTTTGGATGCGAATATTCTGATGCTATTCAGATTCTTACAAATCCATTTTCTACTTTTAGTTTAGGAAATGATACAGCCATTTGCGTAGGCACACCGCTAACGCTATTTATTCCTTCAGTTTTAAAAGACTATAAGTGGAACGGCTCATCAACTACGAACTCTAGCTTAGAAGTATCAAGTGGAGGCACCTATTTTGGCGAGGCAAAAAATAGCTTCGATTGTCCTAGCTACGATACTATAGTAGTGTCAGAGTTAGCATTGCCGATTTTCTCTTTAGGTAACGACACAGGATTCTGCGACCAAGTAAACTATCAGTTAGATGGACCTGCAAATGTAAAAAGCTACTTATGGCAAAATGGTGCTATGATGCAAAGTTTATCAGTAAACGGAGCAGGGTTATTTTACTTAGAAGTAGAGGATGCAAACGATTGTGTGTACAGAGATAGTATCACAATTACCCTATATACTAGCCCAACTATAACACTGGGTAATGACACTATAATACCTGCTAGTGGGTCACTTACTTTGACACCGGGTGCTGGTTTCTCGGAGTATGATTGGAGTACTGGCGAGTCTACTGCAAGTATTAGTGTAAGTGATACAGGGACATATAGTGTCACTATAACAGACGCTAACGGATGTACTGCAAGCGATGAGATAAGAGTGCCTAGTACAGCAAGCATAGCTTATTTAGATAATATAAAGTTCTCTGTATATCCTAACCCAGCTTCTAGTAAACTGATAATAATTAAAGAAGGAGATATGGGTAATTGCACAGCAGCATTGGTTGATGCTCAAGGTAAGGTGATTATGACCCAAAAGCTAAATGCTGTAAGTAGCCAAATTGATGTTTCTGTTGTGCCAAGTGGATTATACAAACTGATACTATATTCAGATACTAAATCGTTAAACTTTAGTATTTCTGTTATTCATTAAAACATGTCAATAGTCCTTAAGGATCTAACAAAAACTTACGGCTCTCAAAGGGCAATAGGCAATATCTCGTTTAGTATAGACTCGGGTGAAATTGTTGGATTTTTGGGACCGAATGGAGCCGGCAAGAGCACAACTATGAAGATACTTTGTGGTTATATCCCTCAGACATCTGGGGTGGCTCAAATAATGGGAATGGAAGTAAGTAAAGATCCGATTGGTGTAAAAAAAAGAATTGGGTATCTGCCGGAGTTAAATCCACTTTATCCAGATATGTATGTCGCAGAATATTTGAAGTTCATTAGTGATATACATAAGATAAAGGGGTCTAAAGAAGCCATAGAAAGAGTAATAGAGTCTACAGGACTATCGCTAGAAAGAAAGAAAAAAATAGGTCAATTATCAAAAGGATATAAGCAACGTGTGGGTCTTGCTCAGGCATTGCTTAATGATCCAGATGTACTTATTTTAGATGAACCTACTTCCGGTTTAGATCCGAACCAGGTGACTGAGATTAGAAAACTTATTCTTTCCTTGGGTAAGAATAAAACCATATTACTCTCTTCTCACATAATGCAAGAAGTAGAGGCGATGTGTAGCCGAGTTATTATTATTAATAAAGGCAAAATAGTTGCAGATGATAAGGTGGAGGTTGTAAAGCAAACACTTTCTAAAAACAAGTCTACAACCGTTGTGAAGTTTAGGAGTGATATTGATGTCAAGAAATTACGAGCTAAAAGCGGGGTCTCTGAGGTAATTGCTTCAGAAGGGAGCACCTATAGAGTAGTAGCAGAAAGTGACATAGATTTGCCAGAGTTGCTTTTCAATTTTGCTATAGAATCTAAGATCATAATTTTAGAACAAAAGGAAGAAGTAGAATCTTTAGAGTCTGTATTCCAACAACTAACAAAAAATGTATAGTATTTTTAAGAAGGAGATACGGAGTTTTTTAAGTTCATTGATTGCCTATGTGGTCATCATTGTCTTTTTGCTTATTGTTGGGTTGTTTACTTGGGTTTTTGCGGATGGGAATATTCTGGCACAAGGATATGCGAGTTTAGACACCCTGTTTTTTATGGCTCCATGGATATTCATTTTTCTCATATCCGCTATTACGATGCGTTCCTTTTCAGAAGAAATTAACCAAGGAACTTTTGAGATATTAAGCACTAAACCCATAACAGATTTCCAAATTATTTTGGGCAAATATTTGGCAGCGGTGTGTTTAGTTGCGTTTTCTGTGCTGCCTACTCTACTGTACTTCTATTCTGTGTATCAGTTAGGTCTACCCAAGGGTAATATAGATATGGGTGCTACGTGGGGTTCTTATATGGGCCTTATACTATTAGGCGGATGCTATGCGTCTATAGGCATATTTTCTTCAGCTGCTACTTCTAATCAGATAGTGGCATTCGTGCTAGGAATGTTTCTCTGCTTTTTCTTTTATGTGGGTTTCCAGCAGATTAGTAACTTGAGTTTATTTGGTGGTTGGGATAGTTTTATTCAAAATTTGGGGATACAATATCACTATGATTCTATTAGTCGTGGTGTAGTAGATAGTAGAGACCTAGTTTATTTTGGATCACTGATTTCTTTTTTTTTAGGACTCACATACATAGTTTTGGATAGCAGAAAATGGTAAAAATGAGCAAATCTAAATCTAGAAAGTTCACAGTGCTTAAGAAAGCTGCCTTAGCATTATTGGGGTTGCTTTTAGTCAATGTAGTCGCAGATAAATTTTACAAAAGACTGGATCTTACTAAAGAGGGACGGTATACCTTATCGGAGTCCACTAAGAAACTTTTGAGTAAGGTCAATGATAATGTATATGTCACTATTTTTCTTGATGGGGAGTTACCTCTGGAGTATAAGAGACTAAAATCTGCAACACGTGATATGCTAAATGAGTACCGGTTAGAATCATCGAATGCAGTAACTTTCGATTTTGAAGATATTCTAGAAGATAAAGAGGTCACCGAGAAAGAAGAGATTCTAAAAGAGGTATTTCAGAAAGGGATTCGTATAGAAAGACCGGAGTTGAAGCCGGACGAGGCTGCGTCTGAAAAGTTTATAATACCTGGAGGAGTAGTTTTTTATAAAGGTCAGGAGTATCCATTGAATCTCATGAAAAGGGAGTTTGGGAAACCCATAGAGGAAGAGATAAATTCGTCTATTGAACTTTTAGAATATGAGATAGGAAATGTACTACGCAAGTGTATAGCTGGTAAGGGTATAAAAATTGCTTTTAGTGCCGGACACGGTGAGCTGAATGAGATAAATACTGCTGACATCAGCAATGAACTTAGTGGCTTCTACAGTCTCAGTAGAATAAGTTTAAATTTAGAGGATTCCAACTGCTATAAAATGTTTGCTAAAGATGTAGTAGATAAACCAGATAAGCCTGTGTTTACCGTTTTAGTAGAAGGGTTGATTAAAAAACTGAGCGAGTATAAAGGCCTGATAATCGCTAAACCTATAAAGCCGTTTTCTGAACCAGAAAAATTTGTGTTAGATCAGTACATAATGAATGGGGGCAAGGTAATATGGCTAGTCGAAGAATTAGAAGCAGAAATGGATTCTGTAGCAAATTATGGTCAAGTGCTAACCCGAAACCACAAACATAATTTGGGGGATATGCTGTTTCACTATGGGGTAAAAGTGAAGCCAACACTGATACAAGATTTGCAAAGCCACGGTATACCTGCTATAAATCAGCAGACGAATAGACCGGGTTTCTGGCCGTGGATTTTTTATCCTCTTTTTAATTCAATAAATGATAATCCTGTATCTAAAAATCTAGAAAATGTATGGGGTAGATATTGCAGTTCTTTAGACACTACAGCTACTACTAAATTAAGTAAAACCGTTTTACTCAGGTCTTCTCCTAGATCTAGGTTGGCTCATAACCCAGTACTTATTTCGCTTGATTTATTAAAAGTAAAACCCAATTCGCAGAATTTTAGAAATGGGAATCAAATTGCCGCAGTTTTGGTAGACGGAGAGTTTACGAGTCCCTATAAGTTTAGGGATGGGGTAAAACGAGCTTTTGATATTCCTTTCAAAGAGTCGATAGCTAGTAATGCTATGATAGTAATAGGTGATGGTGATTTAATAAGCAATCAGGTAAGCAACGACGGGCAAGTATATCCGCTGGGATATGATAAGTATGGCTCTAAGCAATTTGGTACGCCAGTAGAGTTTGCCAATAAAAAGTTCTTTTTGAATTGCGTGGATTATCTCTGTGACGATACCAACCTAATAGAAGTAAGAAGTAGGGAAATAGTACTAAGATTACTAGATAAAGGAAAAATAAAGTCAGAGAAACTATATTGGCAGTCACTAAATATGGTTTTGCCTATTTTGATTATTATTCTTTTTGGACTAGCTAATGCGTTTTACAGAAAAAGAAGATGGAGCTAAGGTTGCTTCATTTTATTCTTACTAGTTGCATACTAATTATTAGTACGTTTACCAGCATTGCACAAAACTCCAATTATGTCTCGGGTTCCTATACTCCGGGATTTTTATTAGCTCATAGAGCCGACATCAAAAACCTTGCAGCACATAACTACGGGCTTGAGGTAGCTTATGAATTAGATAGAACGAACACAAGCTGGGGTTCTCACTATCAGAAACCGAGTATAGGTTATGGCTTTTTGTATTATAACTTAGGTAAAGAAGAAACGGGACATGCCTTTGGTGGCCAAGCACACGTGAAACTGAATGTTTTAAAATTGGGGTCCGCTGACTTGAGGTTCAGAGCAGGAGCAGGTTTAGCTTACCTCACACAAGAGTTTAACGTACAAACCAACAGAAGAAATCAGGCAATTGGAAGTCATTTGAACGGAAGTATGCAGTTTGGGTTGATAGCCCATATCCCAGTAAGAAGTAATAAGGACTATATAGAGTGCGGTATTTCTATCTCACATTATTCTAATGCAGCTTTTAAAGTGCCTAACCTAGGTTATAATATTCCTTCTTTTACCTTGAGATATGGTTTAGGGGTGAAATCTAATTCCTCCTCGAAAGCAGGAATGGAACAAGAGGAGGATGAAACTAAAAAGTACGATTGGCGTGTTACTGCGATATATGGCAAGAAGCAACGGAATTTCGCTAACCCATTGAATTTCTACAATAAGGGTATCCAGTTTAGAGGTTTGCGAAATGTTAGTGCTACCAAAGCATGGCGTTTTGGCCTTGATTATACCTTAGATAAATCATATAAGTACGCAGAGGATTTTACCTTTCCACTAAGTGATGTTACCATAGCTGATCAGTCAGAAGTGGCAATTGCCGGAGGATTTCAGTGGAGTTTTGGTAAAGTAGGTGTCGCTGCAGAGATAGGGGCTTACTTATATAAACCAGGAGTCTTAAAGAATCCATTGAATCAACGCATGGGACTTATTTATACTGTAGATAAGCATTGGAGTGCCCAAGGAATGTTAAGATTTCATAGAGGAGTGGCAGATTTTTTTGAAATGGGAATTGGATATACCTTGTGATGTACAAATACTTCTTCATATCGATCGTGTTACTTGGAGCTTGTAGCAAAGGACAACGGGATGACTGCTTGACTAGTTTAGGATCGGTGAGCTCAGTTACACGAATGGTAGGTTCGTTTACTGAGATTTCAGTCTCAGATAGAATTGTAATTACTTTGGTACAAGATAGTGCACGGCAAGGTGAAGTGGTGTTAGAAGCTCCTAAAAACCTATTAGATCAATTCATTACAGAGGTAGACGGAGGTAGATTAATACTAAGAAATGAGAATACTTGTAATTTTGTACGTAGCTTTGATTATTCACTAAAGGCGACAGTCTACATAAGGGATTTAGTGAGGTTAGATGTTGAATCTATAGCACAAGTGCTTACTGCAGATACTATAAAGATTTCTAGGTTAGAGATATTTCATAATGCACTATCGGATATCGATTTGACTTTAGCAGGGGATGAAGTGTATATACAATCTTTAAATTCTGCACAGACAACATTACACGGAGTGGTAAGTGTAATGAAAGGGTCGATTGAAGAAATATCAAATTTGAAGGCATTTGATCTAAAGTGCGAAGAAGTACTGCTGGATAGTCATACTCCTTTGGAGTGCGAAATAAGTGCGTCTAGAGGTATTTATGTGAAGATTTATAATAAAGGGAATATTGTATATAGTGTAGAGCCTACTAATTATAAAATAGTACAGGAACGCCTAGGTACAGGGAAGCTAGTCTTAAAAAAATAAAGAGACACAATTTACTGTGCCTCTTTATCAACTAACCAAAAAATCAACTATTTAATTTCTATTGTGCGAGGCATTGCCTCCATTTTTTTATCGATACTTATATTCAGTAGACCTTGCTCATAAGAGGCTTCTATTGCAGAAAGATTTGCAGTCTTAGGGAGTCTAATAACTCGATCAAATTTTCCGTAGTGCATCTCGGTTAGCAGCTTCTTGCCAGCATTCTCTTTTTCATTTCTATCAGCAGAGACACGCAGGGTGTCATCCTCTTGAGTTATAGAAATGGCTTCTTTGCTGAGACCAGGCAGCTGCACTATAAGCTCATAGTGTTCCTTAAGTTCTGAGAGCTCTATCCTTGGAGTGAGACTAGTCTTACGTGAAGTTTCGCCTAGTGAGTTGCTTAATATATCCCCAAAATTACTTACTAGGATATCTGATAATAGTGTTTGATGTGTGTTAACTTTCATTATATATTCTTTGGATATAGAAGTACAATGCTCGTACCTAAGCTAAATAAACGACAATATGTCGTGTATTTAAAAAAGTAACGGGAATAAGAAGACAAAAAGTCTGATTATTGAGCTATAATTATTTTATTCAAGTCTTGAAAAGAAAAACTCTGTACAGATTTATGTGTCTTGCCCAGTTTTATCATGAGTTCAGTTGTGCGGATTTTGTCTTCCGTTGTTTTAACAATGGTATTGAAAACCAAACAGCCTTGGGGTGAGAGCATAGTATTGAGATTTGTGAGAAACTGCTCATCAAAGACTAGTGGTGCTGTCTCCAGGTCTATAAATAGGTCTATAAAGATAATGTCGTATTGGTTCTCAGTGTTAGTTGAGAAGTCCTTAGCGTCGCATACACTTATGTGTGGCTTAAGATTATAATCAGGTGCAAAGTGTTGATGAAACAGATTGACTATCTCTTGGTCATACTCCACACCATCCAGAGTTCCGCTATACGTATATCTCTTTTCTAAAAGATCTAAAATGCTTCCGCATCCAAATCCAAGTACAAGTATAGAATTGGCGTTAGTTATGTTCGTAGGTATCTTGCTCATGGCAAGCTTAAATACTTCGAAACCGCTTCCAAATGAGAAGTTAGCGTTTTCAGTATTCAGCATTTTGCGACCCATGCTCCATACTATCTCCAAGTACTCATTTTGAGGTGACGAGGTCTTGGCTATGGGTATATCCCATACATAAGATGCTATTTTATAATATATATTTTTCATAAAAAAAGCCTTTCGTGTTTATGACGAAAGGCTTTGGTTTCATTGTTTGCAGCTTGTATTAGTGCTGCACTATTATTTTAGATACTGCTTTTGTATCTTGACCTATTAATTCTATGAAGTAATTTCCGTTAGTGAGGGTTTCAGTACTTAGTTTAATAGTACCAGAGTTTGAGCCTTCTTGGCTGTGAACCAATGTACCGTTTAGGCTATACATGTTCAGTGTATATGCTCCCTTAATGTCAGAAGCTAAATTGACCACATTGTTTGCAGGGTTAGGATAAGCTAAGATAGAAATTGATTCTTTCTTAGATTTGTTTCTAACGCTGGTAAGTAGAGATTGACTCTCCCAAATACCCATACCATGTGTGCCTGCATATATTCTAGGACCAGACCAATTTTTGTTTGTTGTTTGAACTACGTCAAAAACGGGAGAACGTGGCAGTGGCTTAGTAGGATCTTTACCCTCTAGTGCTTCAGCCCACGTAGGATTAGTGGCTGTACCGTTAGTAGTGGCCCATATACCAAATTCAGTTCCAAGGATTATTATATCTGGATCGTCTACACTTATTATAGCGTGATAAACAGGAAAATCTGGAAGGTTACTGTGAATACTTCTAAATGAAGGGGCAGCTCCTAGTGCGTCTTCGCACACATATACATAACTTGAGTTATTGTAATTTCCTAAGGTAGCTACTACGCGATTAGGGTCATTGGCATCTATAGCTATTGATGTTACGGTTCTGTTACCTACAGGCAGATTTAATACTACAGGAGTGCCAAGCATTGGAGATATTTGGTTAGCTACTGGTAAAGATATAGTATCAAGTTTAGCAGTTAGGAGACTATCTATTCTAACAACTTTTCCATTTCTGGTAGCTATGAAAAGTGAGTTGCCATCTGGGGTAGTTTCTAAGTGTTGTACGCCAGTTTGGCTTGACACTCTGAACCATCTTACTTGTTTGTCTTCAGTAGGAGAATTAGGGTCGTGTGGTTTAGCAAAGGCATTTTTACATACCCAAACGCCATCATTCATTGCGAAATACAAACGAGCATTTACAGTTGCGTCTTCTTGTCCTGTTGGACCATTGTTTTTTACCTCATTTACTATTGCAGGGTCTTCCCACAAATACACAGGATTATTAAAATAACCGGTAGGTCGAGTATTAGAAGCAAACACAGATTCTACTCTGTTATCCCAAATGGACTCCATCGCACTACCGTCTAATAATGATCTCCTTAAGTTTCCGTATTGAGATTCGCCAAATATTATTTTTGGATTCACCTCTGAAAATATGGATTGGAAACCGTCTCCACCTAATATGTCAAAAGCTGGATTTCGAGGAAAGGACTCACCTGAAATTATCATTGTTCCATTATCCTGTGTTCCCCCTACTATTCGTCCGTTTACGTCAGCATCTATACCAAAAAACTGTGCTGTACTATATCCTGTACTTATGTCTTTGTATCGAGATATTTCCGCATCAGTAGATCGAGCTATGCCACCATCAGAACAAACAAACATAATTGGGTCTGCACCTGTAGTATCAAAAGTAATCCAATGCTTGTCTGAGTGTATTCCAAACGGATTGACAGGAGAATTGAAAGTGTTACCTACAATCTTCGGACCTATTTCTAATGTCCATTCGGCAAATTTCACACCCCCAATAAAAACACGATCTTTATTTTTTGGGTGTACGGCAATACACATGTCATACACTCCTTGACCTCCTATACCTATGTTTGTGAATGGAGCAAAGAACGAACTTATTTCGCCTACTTCTTTTGTGAAAGTTAATCCTGCATCTGTAGATCTATACATTCCTGTAAGAGAGCCAAAATAATTCGTGCCGTCTAGATCTGTCTGCCCAACTTTTACTATGTAGCAATAGTTAGGATCTGATGCTGACCATGCAGTAGTTGCTCTAGCACTACTTCCTATATCGTCTACTCGTTCATACGAGTCTTTATCCGTTGGGGTAGCAGAGCGATATATTTGTTGAAGCGTATAAGCCATTACCACTCCATTAGAGTTGAATTTGATATCGCTACATTGTCCTGCTTTTAGCAACTTCCAAGTGGCTCCTCCATCATCTGAGTAGCGAAGTCCTGAAGTAGTACCTGCAAAAATTAAGTTTTGAGTAGGGTGCATAGTAAGTGCTAAAATGCTTCCAAATGAAGTAGAACCAGAAACGAGTTCCCAAGTAACGCCATCATCTGTAGATTTAAACATTCCCATACCGTTAAAACTGCTACTCTCATCCCCATTAACGTTAAGGTATAAGCCATTTTCGCCGGTTCCGTAGTATATATTGCCATCGTGGTCTTGAGTCATACTCACCACACCAAAATTATCCGCTCCTAGAGTAAGAGGGTACCAACTACCTCCCTTGTTGGTAGTTTTAAAAATACCGCCAGATACACCACCGGTGTACATTATGTTCGCATTGTCCTTGTCTATTACAAGACACCTTGTTCTTCCACCTACATTATCTGGACCTCTAAAAGACCAAGTAAGTGGCCAATCAGTTTTTAACTTAACATTACTTTGATTTCTAATTTGTTGCTGTACTCTAGCTACATCTTCATCCGACACTGTGCCAGTATGTTGATTTGCTCTCAAAGAATTGATATACTCAGCATATCCATAAGCTCCTTTCGAAACTTCATTGGTTCTTGGAGTATAACTTGAATCTGCATTGAGTAGACTAAAGGTGATAGAACCAACTAGCAATAGGCTAATTGAGACGATTGAAAGTATTTTCTTTTTATTCATATTAATTGTCAGATC
>Ga0209119_1000632_pt1 | contig 36058 bp, 24 predicted proteins | sample COG_03_FD_184747 | JGI IMG/M metagenome (GOLD analysis project Ga0209119, IMG submission 184747) | Pelagic Microbial community sample from North Sea - COGITO 998_met_03 (SPAdes) (version 2) | ecosystem: Environmental > Aquatic > Marine > Neritic zone/Coastal water | place: Helgoland, sampling...
GCACTAAAAAAGTGCCTTGCAACCTCTTGTCCTGCACCAATTTCGACTATCGTGCCATAGCGGAGCTCGTCAAGATTAATAGCTAAGGCTTTTTGTGCTGCTGTTTTAATGGTGTCTGCGCTATTGTCGTACATGAATAAACCTTGGTTGTAAGAAAAAACTCAGAGGGGTATAGACGTTTTATTTTGAGTTTGAATTGTCATAAAAGATAGACATCCATCAAAACAGAAAACGATTAAAGAATCACCATTCTAATAGGCTATTGAATTAATTCAATAGCCTTAGGCCTAGAGCAACTTATAAAATCAGCTAAAGTGAATAAGTAATGTAATAGCAATTAGTGTCACAGTCCTTTTTTCTAATATTCTAACTTAGCCCCCAAAGTAAAATTACTTTGTTATGATAATAAAAAAATCATCTACGCCAGAAAGGTGTATAAAAATGCTTATAAGACTTCTACATTTACTCTGCCTCTTCCCTTTATTAAGTTATGCACAAGCGAAGAATCCTAACTTTATTATTATCTATATCGATGATTTGGGTTATGGTGATTTAGGACTTTATCAAGACAGTAAAATCAATGCACCTTCAATAGATAAATTAGTCAACACTGGACAGAGCTGGACAAACTTCTATGTCTCCGCCTCAGTTTGTAGCCCAAGTCGCGGCGCACTATTAACCGGCAACTTACCTGTACGCACTGGACTGTATGGCAATCGACTTGCCGTGCTGTGGCCTGGCAGCCAAACCGGCATGCCTGCCGAGCAACAAACGCTTGCCGAGACTTTTAAAGAGCATAACTACGCCACAGCAATGTTTGGTAAATGGCATTTAGGCGATGCACCCGAATTCCTACCCACTCGTCACGGCTTTGATGAATGGTTAGGCATTCCCTACTCCAACGATATGGATTGGACCATTGGCGAAATAACCAGCACTAATGTTAATAGCGATCTTTCTATATCACATGAGAAATGGAAAAAAGCCGGGCCTATTTATGTAAAGCAACTTCGCAATCCAAAGCTAGACGATTGGAATGTCCCTTTAATGCACAGTGTTAGCAATGCCGATGAATCCTACACTGACAGTATTATTCAGCGACCCGCTGACCAAACCCTGTATACCCAACGCTTTACGAATGAATCCTTGCGCTTTATTGATCAATCGGTCAAAGCAGACAAGCCGTTCTTTGTGTTTTTATCGCATAGTATGGTTCATGTTCCACTTTTTCGATCACCCGCATTTGTTGGTAAAAGCGCTCTGGGACTCTACGGCGATGTACTGGAAGAAATTGATTGGAGTGTTGGGGAAATTCTTAAAGCACTGAAAGAAAAACAAATAGAAGACAATACCTATATCGTTTTCACCAGTGATAATGGCCCGTGGCTCACTTATGCGCCTGAGCATGCTGGCTCAGCCGGCCCGTTGCGCGGTGGCAAGGGGCAAACCTATGAAGGCGGCATGCGGGTTATGACCTTATTTAAAGGCCCTCAAATAAAATCAGGCGTTGTCAAAGCGTTAGGCATGGACACCGATATTTTCAATACGTTTTTGAATTTAGCTAACATCCCCCCTAAGCAAAGCGCAGTCGATAGCTATGATTTATCAGAGACATTGATAGGAAACTCAGCGAGCCCCCGTGATTTTGTTCCTTTTTATCGTAACTCCACATTGCGCGCTTTTCGTTTAGGCAACCAGAAACTGCACTTTGTCACCAACGACAAATTTGGTGGGCCAACGACCGATCATGAACCGCCCATATTGATTGATCTTGTGAATGATATCGCTGAGAATAATGATTTATCGGCAACAAGTCCGCAAGCGGTTAAGGCTATTCAACAACGCGTTGCTGAATTTCAAGCATCAATAACTATAGCGCCCTCAATATTTGATCGACAAAAAGAAAAACAAACCGAATAACTATTCGGTTTGTTTCAATAAAATATTACTGCTGTATTAAAAATTCTGGGCTTGTATTAACCCCATAAACTGCATTATTGAAACGATCGAGATCATTACTCGCTGCTGATATCGCTTGAATTAATGCGTTACGCGTACCGGTATTATTCGTGAACTTCAATTGACCTGCATTCAAATAAAAGTCTAAATAATCAACCACAGCCTCTGCTTTATCCGTATTAGAACCTGATGTAGACGCTATTATATTTTGCAGACGCGTGGAATTTAACTTCACTGTTAATTGTTCAGCTGTGAAATTCGAGAAACTCAGCGATCGATCAGAATACATGTTTTCGTTGAGTAAACGATTATAAACATTCATGGTCGCAAAAATTTGCGACTCGGTCATTAACTGAAGTTCAGGCGCTACTAACGATTGACTTGCTAACTCACCCGTCGGTGAGAAATTTGGTAAATAGAAATTAAATACTGAATCAGCGCCCAGCGGACGCTGCCCGAAACCCGAGGGGTTCATACGCATTAAACTAGCGCCATCATCATAAAAACTTCGCAGTGGGTATAACGGTGAATTGCTATCGGCAAAGCTTATTTGCGAACCCGCTTGTAATAAGCGCATGGTGGCCGCCAACTGTATTATTGGCTCTTTTAACTTGCCATAGGTCATAGAGTTAAGTGCGTTTGGATTACGAGCTTCGGCATCCAACAATATCGCTTTCATTACTGCTGTTAAATCACCATTACTGCCAAAAGCATTCGCCACACGCTCAATATAATTTGCACTGGGGTTAGACGTCACAAAACGCTGTATCAACTGACGACCAATAAAAGGGGCCGTTGTTTGATGGCCAACTAAGGCATCAACGACAAATCTTAACTCGCTATCGGCGGAGCTTGTTGATTGCGTCGTTGCCGCATCAACAACTACCACCGAACCATTATCGGTAAATAATGTTTTTGTATCGTAATCATGCCGTGCAACAAAAAATTTCATTGGGTTAACCCAGCGATGCTGCTGAACATAACCCTGATCACCACGCTCGAAATTAGTGTTTTCGGCTTTCACACCATTTAAAGTAACGTAACTAAAGCTCAGACCCGTAAATACTCTCGCCATATCACGAATAACATCATTGTCATAAGTCGCTATCGGCAAGTTGTCTTCACCTAAAAGTATATTGCCGTTTTTAGCTCGATGAACTAGCCCAAAACTAAACAGTTGCATCACTTCACGCGCGTAGTTTTCATCGGGGTAAGAGCCTACCAATGGGTCCGATTTTTCATTGCGTAAATGACTCAACCAAGTACCCATAATAGGATGCAAGCTTGCATCATGTAAGGCATCGTTATAAAAACCAAACGCGTTACCCGCCAGTTGATCCCAATAATTAGCGGTACCGCGATGGCCTTTGCGAATGGTCGCTTGAACATCACTTATTACTAAAATCTGACTTAATGCAAATGCCATTCGCTGCCGCAGCTGATCTTTACTGTACACCGCCATAGGCCAAAACGAATCGCGACGAAGATGATAGGTTGGCTCATTTGTACCATACATACCCGTAGGCGTATCGCCAAAGGCAAATAGCGGTATAGCACTCTCCATCAAGTCATACATGCTACTTTGCGGCAGCGCTATTTGCGCGTCAATCCAGTCGCTATAAACCTGTATTCGGTTACTGCCATCCGTATTAATTTGGCTACGCAAGGCCGTGTATTGTTCTGGTGTGGCACCAAAGGTGGCTTGCGTTAAAAAGCGAATAATATCTCTATCAACATCATCAGCCGATAATTCGGTTTCTTCTGGCGGCTCAATATTTTCATTATAAATAAAGAACGCTGAAATCTCTCCTGAAGGATAATTAGCCGTATGAATATTTAAGTAAAGCTCGCCATTGTAGAGCGCATCAAGCATGGCTTGCTCGGTAGTAAAAATACCGCCTGGTGCTAAATCCCAGTGATAATCATAAACGCTACCAGATGCTTGCACATCTTTAATCATAGTACCTGATGGCGCCAAGTGAATATGTTGGTCTGTTTGTTCGGCACTTAAATTTGAAAAATTATAATTTAAAAAGGCATTATCATTATCGCCATCAACAATAAGGCTTAATACACCAGAGCCAGAAGTCACTGCATTACCTTCCGGCGCAAACACGCCAAAGAATACCTTCGCATTCGCGCTATCATTACTGGCATCAACAATCGTTATATTGACAGTATTATTATTTATAGCATAGCCATTACCTGCGTCTAAAGTTAACTGCAACATCTCTGGCACTTCATGCAAGGCATCATTGACGGGTTGTATATAAATAAGCCGAGAAGTCTGGTTGGCCGGCAACGTAAGTGTCTGCCCCACTACACTGCCATCGGCATAGATTAATTGGTAATCATCCGTGGTAGCCGAACCTTTAACCGGATTAGGGTTGCCGCTCACACTAAAGTTAATAGTTATTTCCGCCACACCTGAACTGCGCGTAAGCATAAACTCTGCCGACTGCTGATTATCTTCTATAGCAAGATCGGTGACCATATCCAGTGAAACAAGCGGGTTCGGTGTTGCATCACACAAATCGCCAAGACCGTCGCCATCGAGATCTAATTGCAATGGATTCGGTACAGTAGGACAGTTATCCGCTAACTGATCAATCAAGTCGCCGTCATCATCGCCATTCGGCGTAAAAGCGCAAAAACTGCCATCGCCCGAAAAGTCTTGGTTACAGCTGCAGCTATAACCCGCTGGCTCGTTACTGCATGAGGCATTGGTGTCGCATGGAGACAAAGACACGCAGGCATTAGAGACATCACTTACATCTATTCGAATAGCAATATCACCATCATTGGTTTTTGCCATATAAAAATCGTGTAGATCAATGGCTGGATCAGTGACATCACCGACAACATCTGAAGCTATGGGTACTTCTGAAGCCCAATCAACACACCAACCCCAAAGTGTACAATGGTCATTTAATTCGCCATCAACATCATTAATATATAACGTACCGCTTAAACCCATGAACACAACTACTGCTGAAATAGAAGTACGTAAATGTTTATTTTTAAGTGCAATTACGGAAAACACCGCCAGCAATAAAACCAACGCTGCAGCGGGGACAATGGGAACATTCGCAGAGGGCATTAAATAGAAAATAATCGGCATGCCAGCATGCGTTTCTAAACTATCGATTTCATTACTGTTATTGTTTTTAGCCTGTAAAACGACGCGTAGCTGATCGCTTCCTGCCACCATACTGTTTGGAATAAAAGCTTCAACAATATCTATTTGGCTAGCAGTTTGATTGAGTTCTGCCGACCACATATCGCTAGACAATGCAGCCGCAGAGGCATAATCCCAACTACCGCTATCACAAGGGATCATGAAACCATTAATGCCATACTGATCAATCTCGCCGGGGGCAAGCATTGTCAGTTCAAGATAATGCTCAAAACCAACAATATCGTTAGGGCTTGCTAAGCTTCCAATATCGTAAGCGCAACCGCTGCTATTATTAGTGAGCGAATCATTATCCGTATCAATAAAAACACGGTAGGTAAATTGCTCTTGGGCTAATGCAACCGCACTGCCTAATAAGAGAATGCTCACAAAACAATAACGCAGTAGGCGAAAAATATTCATACGCCGACTCCAGGATTAATAAATCCTAAATTGGCATCAATATGAAAAGGATCTGGAAAATTTGCCACTGTCGGAAATAGCTGTGGTAAGTCGGGCTTACTCACACCAAACCAATGAGCTATCACCGATGCACACTGCGTAGTGGCCGTTGTTGGTACCCACCGCCCTCTTCCACCACTGGCATCCAAGCCCTCATTTAATTTCAGATCGGGATGTTCGCCGAATAATTGCCCACCATTAATCATGCCGCCCATGACGAGTGCATGGCCACCCCAAGCATGATCAGTACCGGTGGTTGCATCATCGCCATTAGGCGTTAATGTTCGACCAAATTCTGAACCTACAAAACTAAGAACTTTATCAAAATCACTTTGTTGAGTAAGCGCATCACGAAAACCTTTTAATGCCGCATTAAGTTCACCCATTAAAACACTATGATCGGCTAACAAATTTTGATGCGCATCAAACCCCGTCACCTTAACAAAAAAAACTGGCCGGTTATTTCCAGTAGATGATCGACCCGCTATCATTTTAGCTATAGTCTTTAATTGACTACCCACTTTAGAACTCGCCGCCCCTGCTGCCGTAAAAATGGCATCGTAATCGATACCCGCATTCTCAGCCTCATTAAAAGCGCCGTTAATAATAGCCTCGGCCTGAATCGCCGAATTAAATATATCACGGTGCTTTTGCATCATTAAATGAGAAGCGCTATCTATTGACGCCATGGCGTCTTCTACCATGGTTTTTCTAGTGACATTATTTTTATAATTCCACAGTGGCGTTACGCCATTTGTACCTAAGGTATAGGGATTGAGAACACTGTCGCGACTGACCTGAAAAGCATTTAAACCAGACATTGATATTAAGGGTGAAACCGTAGACGCACTATTATAAATATCGGTTAATTCAGCTAAACGGCCTCCCCAACCAAAACGAAAAGGCAATGCTGGCTCGCTCTGAAACTGTTGTTGTTGATCGGCATGTGAAAATAACTGCGGAGGTAAGATGCTACCACCATTAAAAAATTGATCGCGTGTCGTAGGTTCATAAAGATTACCTACATTACAAATAACTGACATTTCTTGATTGTTAAATAAATCGGCCATGTGGTCACAGGCAGGATGCAGACCAAAATCATTGTAAACTTCACCACCATAAATTGATGCTGGTGCCGTTAAATTAATAGGCTGTAAATCACTAGCAGGCAAAGCGACAACCCGACGACCAGCCTCGTAGTCATCCCGTAATTGACCGGCACCTCTAGGTACAAGCATATTAAAGGCATCGTTGCCACCATCTAAAAATATAAAGACCAGTGCCTTGTAATCATCGACAGCTAACGCTTTTGATGCAGCCAATAAACTCGTCAAACCTAACGACTGAATAGCTGCAGCCGAACCTAAACAGGAGACCTGCTTGATAAAATCGCGCCGAGAGGAATTCTGTGACGTTAATATCTTTTTATTAACTATTTTTGACACCCTTTTTTTTATCATTAAGGAAGGCCTTTTTTATTATTAATGCAACTTCAAATGGTTATTATGAGATTTAGATTACAGCCAACACCTAAAAAATACACCATGACAAAAAATGAATACAGGAATAAATAATCAAACAATATCAATAGCTTAAAGATGGAATCTACAGTAAAACTATCAACTTTTAACAATTAAAGTTTTCTTAAATAAAGCCTACCGCAATTTAAATATAAATGAAACTTAACGTTTAGCTAGCCCTGAGCCCGTTTTATTTGTATCAATTTGTAACATGGCCCTTTCTCAAACAATGCTCCACACTCATTGATTAATGATAATAGTGGTCTTAAATAATTTAAGAACGTATAAAAATAGATTCTTATTTTTAATTCCACTCAGCCGCGTAATCATTTACCTATGCAAGCTATACAAAAAACAGGCCTCTACTGGCTAGGCAACGACCTTCGCCGCCATGACAATGAATGCTTCGTAAAAGCATCAGAATCGGTGGAACATCTTTTAGTTGTCTATTGTATTGAGCCGCAATGGTTAACTGCCGGTCGCTATCAACAAATCAGTATGGGGCAACATCGTCGCAAGTTTTTAGCGCAAAGCCTAAAACAACTTAAGCATCAGCTAGAAAGCGAAGGCCAGCAACTGCTTATTTTTGCTGGCGACCCCCTCACTGTTTTACCTAAGCTAATAGCGCAATATAACGTGCAACAGGTATTTAGAAGCTTGCATCCTGCTTTTGATGAGCAGCAGCAATGGCTCTCGCTACGTGACAGCCTAGAGCAGTCGCCCCCACAACAAACATTGACATGGCATGAACTTGATAACCTGAGCTTAATTAACCAACACGATATTATGCGCGCCTGTGATATTGATGTATTCAACAAGCCCATAGCGATTGATGCGCTTCATAATCCATCAGAGCATCAGGCCAACGACTTCATACCCAGCTTTTCAAAATTTAGACGAATTATTGAAACGGCGATAAAAAAACAACATTTAATTATTGATCCACCGTTAACTTTTTCGCGAGCCCTGCCAAAGCCGGCAGCGTTATCGCCCACTAACTATACTCAGCTTGCTAAGCACTGGGTTAGCAATATCGATAGCGCCCTTGAATTAGATAATACTGACAATGCTAGCGATATTGCGAGTAATACACTGATTAATGACGACGCCTTTTTAGGTGGTGAACGCGCTGCACAAGAACACTTAAAAAACTACTTTTCTGATTTACGCGCGCACCAGTATAAAAGTGTTCGTAACTCGCTAGGCGGTTGGGAAAACTCAACAAAATTCTCAGCCTGGTTAGCCAACGGTTCACTTTCAGCTCGCCAAGTGATTGCCGCTCTCGTCGAATTTGAACAAGAACATGAACGCAGCGATTCGAGCTATTGGATATTCTTTGAGTTACTATGGCGAGAGTACTTTTTCTGGTACGCCTTGTTTTATCAAAAAGATTTATTTCGTTTTTCAGGCATTCAGCAAAGGCGTCCTCTATGCAGCTTTTATCCCGATCGTTTTAAATGCTGGACAGATGCAAGTACACCCTACCCGCTCGTTAATGCCTGTATGACGCAACTTAATCAAACCGGTTATATGTCAAACCGTGGCCGACAAATTGTCGCCAGCTGCTTTGTGAATGAGTTAGAGCTTGATTGGCGTTATGGTGCTGCTTATTTTGAAACACAATTAATTGATTATGATGTAGGTGCCAACTGGGGCAACTGGCAATACCTTGCAGGCGTGGGTGCAGATCCGCGTAGCAATGATAATGGCGGCCGCCATTTTGACTTAGTCAAGCAGCAACATCGATTCGACCCTAAAGGTGAGTTTATTCGACAGTGGCTAGGCAGCGATGCCAGTCTCCATCACAGCTCACTCGCTATTGATCATGTCGATTTTAATGGCTGGCCTGTAATGTGAAGTTCATAATGTGAAGTTCATAATGTGAAGGTCATAACATGAAAGTAATAACTTAAAGGTAATAACGTGAAGCTAATAGCATGAGATCCATAGTATGAGAACAATAGCATGATCAATATTGTCTGGCTTAAGCGCGATTTGCGTTTAACGGATCATGCACCTTTACTGCAAGCTAGCCAAAACGCTAAGCCATTAATGCTGCTGTATATTTTTGAGCCTATACTCGTTGATGATCCGCACTACGATATTCGGCACTGGCGATTTATCTGGCAATCACTTGAAGACTTGCAGCGACAACTAAAGCCCTTTAATGCCCAGTTACATGTCGCCTATGGTGAGACTGTTTCCGTATTCGAAAGCCTGCATGCACAGCACTCCATCCATGGCATTTATAGTCATCAAGAAATTGGCCTCGCCGTTACTTATCAACGTGATTTAGCGGTAATGCAATGGACGCAAAAGCAGGCGGTGGATTGGTATGAATTTCAGCAAGGCGCAGTTATCCGCGGTGCCAATAATCGCCGTGATTGGGACAAGCGCTGGAAAGCCTTTATGCGGGCGCCTCTAGCGCAAACACAGCTCAGTCATGTTAACTGGTCCAATCTAACGCTTAAAAGCCGCTTTGATCTGCCAGCAGCGTTAATAGAAGACTGGCAGCACGTTGACTCAGCCTTTCAGTTCGGCGGCCCTGAACAAGCTTGGAAGACCCTGAATGACTTTCATCAGACACGCGGTATCGATTACTACTGGAATATCTCAAGCCCACTTAACAGCCGAAAATACTGTTCTCGTTTATCACCCTATTTAGCATGGGGAAATATGAGCCTACGAGAAATGTATCAAACACTATTGCAGCATTGGAAAAAACCTGGGTGGCGAAGAAGCCTAGTTGCACTTGCCTCACGATTACACTGGCATTGCCACTTTATGCAAAAATTTGATAGCGAATGTGAAATGCAATGGCGGCCGATTAATCGCGCCTATTATGATTTTCCTTATCATGATACTGACTCAGCGGAATCTAACGAAAATCTACAGGCATGGAAATCCGGAAAAACCGGCTACCCTTTAATTGATGCCTCCATGCGCTGTTTAGAAAAAACCGGTTATATCAACTTTCGTTCACGCGCCATGTTAGTCAGTTTCTTATGCCATCACTTATTGGTCGACTGGCGTTTAGGCATTGAACATTTAGCGCGTTTATTTCTAGACTTTGAGCCCGGCATTCACTATCCGCAATTTCAAATGCAAGCCGGTGTTGTGGGCATTCACACCATTCGCATTTACAACCCCAGCAAACAAGCAGAAGAAAAAGATCCAAACGCATTATTTATTCAAGAATGGTTACCCGAACTTAAAGAACTACCCGCTACGTTAGCACAACAGCCATGGGTAATGACTGAGATGGAACAGCAAATGTATGATTTTCGTCTGGGCAAGGATTACCCAGAGCCAATAGTCGATATTAAAGTAAGTGGTAAGAATGCTCGCGAACTACTGTGGGAATACCGCAACCGACCTATGGTGAAAAAAGAAGCGCAGCGGATTTTAAGACGACATGTAAGGCAAGGCTAATAAACAAACCCTTTACCTAAGATAAACAACTTAAGTAAAGGGTATAAACGGCAAAATTGATTAACGTTGCGCGTTTTGATTCATCACTAATTTTGGACTGCGGTCTGTTCTATAAAGACCCCAATGTTTTTCAGGCTCAAGCGGATCACAAGACCCTTTCCAGCTTTCATCAAAAGCTTCAAAAAAGTAAACCAACACTTGCTCTTGCTCGGCCCAATCCATTAACTGCTGATAATATTGCTTTTGATAAACTTCGTTTACTTTATCAGTATCAATACCAAGGCCATTAGAATTAGTTGCCCAGCCCGCTTCAGTAATCACTATCTGAACATCAGGATATGCCTGAGCTACAGCATTATAATTCTCTATAGTATAAGCCAAACCTTCTTGAATGCTTTTATATTCCCATACTGGATAAGTATGAATAGAAATAAAATCAATTTCATCGACTAACGGTTTCAACTTATCTAACCAAGGCACATAGTTTTCGCAAAAGGTCACCGGCTGACTCACTGATGATTTAATCTGCTTCGCATAATCGACCAAACTCTCAGTCGGCACGAGATGATCTGTCCAACTTACCGATGCCTCATTACCTATTGATACAGAGCTAACAATATCTTTATAAGTATTAGCTAGGGCAATTAACTTAGTAATCTCTTGCTGGTTATGCTGCCTATTCTCTTGTAACTGCTCTTCTGAGTAATCAGCACCCCAAGGGCATTCAGGATTACTCATTTCAGCAATAATATAAGCGCCTAGCATTACATCAAACGACATTTTTTCTTTGCTAATAACATCTAACACTGTTTTAGAATGCTCATCACTGGCGTATAAACGCAGTGATTGCCACTCGTCTTTCAAGATTAGCAAATCTTGTTTAACTTGATCATATGTCGGCAGCTCATCAGTTTCCGGACTTTGTCCATCACGATAACCTGAATAGCAAATAGCTTTAGCAAACGGTAGTTTTTTATTATTAGTCATAATTATCTATACGAACTTGAGTTTCTCATTTTTATCCCACAATCCCCAATAGGCGCCTACGTCGCCCTCGGTACCCACTTTCCACGATTCGTCGAACGAAGAAAAATAAAACATATCAACATTATCCGTATGCGCCCAATGCTGAGCATTAAGGAAATAGCGTATAGCATTTTCTTCTGAAGGTTGCGCACCATAAAAAATCTGCCCTTTGTTCGGCCAGCCTGTTTCAGTAATGATGACTTTCTTTCCTGCCGCAGCCTTCTGCGTTCTTCGATACATATCCTTCATGTATAGCAGTGAATATTCGATTGAGCAACCTTCCCAGAAAGGATAACAGTTAGCGAGAATAACATCACAGATGTCTGTGATTGCAGGTCGATCTTCAAATTCATAATAAGCATCAACGTAACCTACTGGCACATCGGGCACTGCCGCTTTAAAACGACGAATATAATCAAGCAATTGTTCTTCCGTTAGGTCTTCACGGTACATGACTTCATTACCAACGGCTGCTATATCAACATAGCCATCTTTGGCCAGCTTAATTAAGGCCTCAACTTCTAATTCATTTTTTTCTAGATCTTTGCCCAGCCAAGCGCCCACTAAGGTTTTTAAGCCCGATTGCCTAGCAACCATAGGAATTAACTCATTACCTTGAATGCATGAAAACGAACGCACCCATTTAACATAAGGCTTAAGAATCGACATTCTTCGCTGTACTTGCTCTAAACTCAGTTCATCGCCGGGCTTTTGGCCTTCTTCGTAGGCGCTAAAGCCAATACCATGCATACCTTTTTCTGGATTCGCTTGAAAATAGTCATTCAATTGCCCGCCATTCTCTGAGGACACATTCATTCCTGAAAGGGACAGTATTTTGCCATCTCTCTTTGACATTTAATTAATTACCTTGGTGAGTTTTAATGGGGTTATTTCTTGTTCCGGACATAAGAATTTCGTTAGAACAAATCTGCGCGTTTCACGCGATACTACTGGACAGCCTTTAAGGTTTCAACTGAGCACGCCATTTTTGAGATGAGAGGCTTCAGTTTTATGATAAGCCCCCTTTTTTGACTAAAATGGACTCCCCTCAACTTTTTGCCCACTACAAATACGAATATTTGAACACATAAGCGGCTCGCCCTTATAAAAGCTTAACCGAACAAAAAAAGACCTATCAATGAGTGTCATAGGCTTAAAATCTATGAAAAGCTCATTTAACGGGTATTCATCTTCCTTCAAATAACCTCTTCATCGACAATCAGACTCTCTTTATCTCTTAATAGCCCCTCTTTATCCGTAAACAGAGCCTCTTTATCTCTAAATAGCCCCTCTTTAACAGTCAACAAAGCCTCTTTAACAGTCAACAGAGGCACTTTATCAGTCAACAGAGGCTCTTTATCAGTCAACAGAGGCACTTCATTAAAAAATATAGCCTCTTAAGCCATCTAATTTTATTTCTCTCTATAAATTCATTACCACTGTCGTTTATAATGGCGAGATAATTCGACTGGATTTAAATGACAGGCGAATAAACAAACTAACTACAAACGTTAGAACAAATAACGATTGGCAGCCCAAGAGCTAATAACTCAATAAACAGGATCATCAAGTAATGCAAAACGAATTAGTACAGCAGGGTATTGAATTAATGCTCTATGGCATGGGTACTGTATTAACGTTTTTAGTGTTATTGATTATTGCTACAACGGCCATGTCTTCTTTATTACAACGTTTTGCCAAGCCTGAGCCAATAGCATCGGCATCACCCGCCCCTAAGGCTGCAGGTAATGATGAGCATTTGATTGCGGTAATAAGCGCCGCTATTCATAAGTACCGCTCCCGCCATAAAAAATAGATAGCAACAAAGGCACTCAGCCATTGATATAAGCTCTCGCTAGATAGCGCTTATAGAATGGCTAGCTATTATGGCTAACAATAATGCTTAGGTATGTTTAACGACGATATAACCACATTGACACAACTACAAGGTTCGACCATGAGTGATATAAAAAAGCCCCTGGGCATTACCGATGTCGTATTACGCGATGCCCACCAATCTTTATTTGCAACCCGTATGCGCTTAGACGATATGTTGCCGATTGCCGAGAAGCTCGATCAAGTGGGTTTTTGGTCACTTGAGTCTTGGGGTGGCGCAACTTTTGACGCTTGTATTCGCTACTTGGGTGAAGATCCATGGGAGCGTATTCGCGAGCTTAAAAAAGCCATGCCAAATACGCCACAGCAAATGTTATTCCGCGGTCAGAATATTCTTGGCTACAGACACTACGCCGATGATGTTGTTGAGCGTTTTGTTGAGCGTGCAGCGTTTAACGGCGTCGATGTATTCCGCGTATTTGATGCCATTAATGATACACGTAACCTAGAAACGTCCATCAAAGCGGTTCGTAAAGTCGGCAAGCATGCACAAGGCACTATCTCTTACACGCTTAGCCCTGTTCACAATATTGACCTATGGGTTAATTTAGCCAAACAAATTGAATCAATGGGCGCAGACTCCATTGCCATTAAAGATATGGCTGGCCTTTTAAAGCCTTATGTCGCTTTTGAATTAGTTTCACGTCTGAAAAAAGAAGTGAACATTCCTATTCATATGCATTGTCATGCAACCACTGGCATGTCTACTGCCACAGCACTTAAAGCGATTGAAGCAGGCATCGACAATATAGATACCTCAATTTCATCAATGAGCATGACTTATGGTCATTCTCCAACGGAATCTGTGGTTGCCATGCTTCAAGATACCGATCGAGATACCGGTCTTGATATTCATCTGTTAGAAGAAATTGCAGCTTACTTTCGTGAAGTTCGCAAGAAATACGCTAAATTTGAAGGTTCACTCCGCGGCGTAGACTCTCGTATATTAGTGGCTCAAGTTCCTGGCGGCATGCTAACGAATATGGAAAGCCAATTAAAAGACCAAGGCGCAGCCGATAAACTCGACGCGGTATTAGAAGAGATTCCAAAGGTTCGCGAAGACCTAGGCTTTATTCCTCTCGTTACACCAACTTCTCAAATCGTTGGTACGCAGGCGGTAATGAATGTCATGTTTGGCGAGCGTTATAAATCTATATCGAAAGAAACCGCTGGCGTATTAAAAGGCGAGTACGGTGCAACACCGGCGCCTGTCAATACCGAGTTACAAGCCAAAGTGTTAGAGGGTGGCGAAGCCATTACTTGCCGCCCTGCCGATTTGCTGACATCAGAATTAGATAAGCTAACGACTGATTTACAAACCATTGCCAAAGACAAAAATATTGAACTAGCCTCAGGTGATAATGAAATTGATGACGTTTTAACTTATGCGTTATTCCCTGAAATAGGTCTTAAGTTTTTACAAAATCGTGGCAATGCCGATATGTTTGAACCCGTACCTACTGGTAATGAAAACACAGCTGCCGCTGCTGCACCCACCGCATCCGTCGCGGGACAAGCCGAAACGTATACCGTTAACGTAAGCGGACAAAGCTATGTAGTAGAAGTTGCTGAAGGCGGTGATATCTCAGCCATTGCACCCGTTGCAGTAAATAAACCGGCTGTATCGTTACCTAACGATGAAGGTCAGCCCGTTGTCGCACCGCTTGCCGGCAACATTTTTAAAGTAAATGTTGCTGCAGGTGAGCGCATCCAACAAGGTGATGTCATTATTATTCTCGAAGCCATGAAAATGGAAACTGAAGTAAGAGCTGCCCATTCGGGTGTAGTCGTAAGCGTTAGCGCTAAAGAAGGGAACTACGTCTCCGTAGGCGATACCCTCATCACTGTCGCGTAACGGGCTGCCTTATGGATAAATTACTCTCACTTTGGTACGAATCGGGCATCTATCAAATGGCTCTTGGCCAATTCTCTATGATAGTTGTGTGTCTTTTATTGCTCTATTTGGCGATTAAACGTGGCTTTGAACCGCTCTTACTCGTCCCGATTGGTTTTGGTGGCTTATTAGCTAACATTCCTGCCGCAGGATTAGCATTCTCTGCGGTTGAAAATGCGATTAACTCGGGCAACCCCGACGTATTACAATCGTTAGCGCAATCGTTACAGCTTGCTACCTGGGAAACCGGTAAAGATATTTATAGTGCTTATGAGTCTGCTTCAGCAAGCGTGCATATTTTGGCTGAGCAAACCGCTAAAGATTTAGGTTTTTTAAACGGCATGCTTTATAACTTTTACACCATATCGATTGCCAGCGGTGCTGCACCGCTTATTATCTTTATGGGTGTTGGCGCCATGACCGATTTCGGTCCACTGCTGGCAAATCCAAAAACATTATTACTCGGTGCTGCTGCACAATTTGGTATCTTTGCTACGGTATTGGGTGCGTTAGGCCTAACCTCTTTAGGGCTAATGGATTTCTCGCTCGCTGATGCTGCGGCTATCGGTATTATTGGTGGTGCCGATGGGCCTACCGCTATTTATGTGGCCAGCTTATTAGCACCCGATTTACTGGGCGCTATTGCTGTAGCGGCTTATTCTTATATGGCGCTAGTGCCATTAATTCAGCCGCCGATTATGCGCGCGCTAACGACAGAAAAAGAACGTCAAATTGTGATGGTGCAACTGCGCCCTATTTCTAAGCTTGAAAAAGTCTGCTTTCCTTTGGTGTTGTTAATTTTAGTGGCTCTCTTTCTCCCCTCAGCGGCACCGTTACTAGGCATGTTCTGCCTTGGTAACTTAATGCGCGAGTGTGGTGTTGTTGATCGCTTAAGTGACACCACCCAAAATGCTTTAATTAATATAACCACTATATTTTTAGGTTTATCAGTAGGCTCTAAACTCAGCGCTGATAAATTTCTTGACCTAAAAACGTTGGGCATTTTATTACTCGGTATGGTTGCCTTTGCTATTGGCACGGCCTGTGGCGTGTTAATGGCCAAGTTAATGAACAAGGTATCAAGCACACCTATTAATCCATTAATTGGTTCAGCGGGCGTATCGGCAGTGCCTATGGCCGCACGCGTATCAAACCGAGTAGGCTTAAATGCCAACCCACAAAACTTCTTATTGATGCATGCAATGGGCCCCAACGTAGCCGGTGTTATTGGCTCTGCTGTTGCGGCTGGCGTCATGATTAGTTTAGTGGGCGGCTAGCCGCTGACTTCTGTCGCTCTCTCCCCCCTTTCCTTTATATAGATATATAAATCGGACTATTTGGCACAACGCCATATAGTCCGAATACTGCCCTGATATTGCCTAGATATTGACTAACGCATTCGCATAGTCGACATCAGTTAATCGATAAACTTCTCTTTTTTATCTCACTAGCATCATCACTTTTTGCCTATGCAGCAAGCTGCATAAAAAGGGGGATAAAACCCTTTAGAGTATAAAAAATGACATGAGATAACGAAAGAATGATTAGAAATAACAACGATAAGAAAGCGCAGCAGCCAAATTTTACTGATGCGTTGTTTTAACGCTACTCTCGCCAACTAAGATTTGCCCCCCTTGACTCTGGAGAAAGCCGAACAAATCTCAGTCAGCGCTAGTAGACCGCTAAACGGTTTATCTAATAACGAGGATTAGATAATAACTTTCTGAGAGAGGCCTAGGTAAGCACGCACATAAATACTGACAAGCTGTCAGAGCATAATTATGTACGAGGAATCTACCAGAAAACCCCTACGCCGGCTTAATAACCGGTAAAACACATAGCCGCACAATAAGCTACACAATAGCCACAGAATAGCCACAGAAAAGGCACGGCAATAGTGGAAAACACAATGGGATTTTAGATAAGAAGAGCTCATACAAAATAGGACTATATAGACATAATCGAAATATTACTTTGCATGAGGGACTTACCAGGTAACCCCATAATCCAGCAGTCATTCTATTTTTTTATTTATACGTGAAATGCGCGAAATAAGAGATACGCTTTACACATTTATTATTAGAATGTTGCTATTCGCCTATTATGGGCCGTTTGCTAACCAAAAAACAAGTCTTTTAGTTTATTTTTTGATCACAGTGTTGTTGCAAATCAGACATAACACAATCTCGCCTCCTCACAGCTCAATCTAACCACTTTATTAAGCTGCAATTTCAAGCATTTAAATAGCCTCGCTAAAAAAACTAACAACCACCTTTAGCTAGAAATAGAAATCATATATACTGTATGCATATACAGTATAAAAATAAATTAAACACTCTCTTTATGAAGTATCGTTCAATGAAATACCCGTCCATGACATACCCTCTATACAACCAATTTATCTCAGCCGCCGGTTTTGAGTCACCGGCCGATGACTACCTAGAAGCACGCCTTAGCCTGGATGAGCTTTTAATTACTCACCCTGCTGCCACGCATATGGTTTGGGCTAGCGGCAACTGCCAGCAGCCACGCGGCATATTCCACAAAGACTTACTTATTGTTAACCGTGCACTCGAACCTCGCCATGGTGATATGGTAGTTGCTCATATCGATGGCCAGCTAACATGTAAAAGGCTGGATATAAAAAACCGACGACTCATCTCATCCAACCCCAGCTACCCCTCTATTGATATACGAGACGGTCAAGACGTATCGATTGAAGGCGTGATTCCTTTTAGCGTACGAGGCCATCGTGGTTGGCCATGATAGGCATTGTTGACTGCAACTCCTGCTATGCCTCGTGTGAGCAAATATTTCGTCCAGAGCTGCGTAACAAGCCTGTGGTAGTACTTAGTAACAACGATGGCTTTGTGATTGCTCGTTCGAAAGAAGCGAAAGCGTTAGGTATTGGTGAGTTACAAGCATTCTTTAAAATTGAAGGCTTACTGCGAAAACACAAGGTCACTATTTTTAGTAGTAATTATCCTTTGTATGGCGATATATCGAATCGAGTCATGACCACTCTCAACACCTTTTCACCGTCGGTTGAGGTATACAGCATTGATGAAATGTTTCTGGACTTAACGGGTATTCAAGAACCCATGAACAGCTACGGCCAACGGATTAAAAAAACGGTTTGGCAGCATATTCGTATGCCCGTTTGCGTGGGTGTTGCGCCAAGTAAAACTTTAGCTAAGCTCGCTAATAAAGCGGCTAAAACCTATGATCACTGCGAGGGCGTTTGCGTACTTGAAGAGCCGTATCAATGGCAGTGGCTACAAAAGCGCATGCCCGTTAATAAAGTGTGGGGCATAGGCTCAAAACTCACTAAACGACTCGCAGGCCTGAATATTCATACCGCTTATGACTTATCACGCGCCAGCCCTAAAGCGATGCGACGACATATGAGTATTAATATTGAGCGAACTATTGAGGAGCTCAACGGCCATCCCTGTATTCCTTTTGAAGAACAGCCGCCAGCCAAAAAACAAATTTATTGTTCACGCAGTTTCGGTGAAAGAATCAGTACGCTTGCACCATTACTACAGGCAATCTCAACTTATGCCAGCCGTGCCACAGAAAAACTGCGCAAACAAAAATGCTTAGTCATTAGCATTCATGTATTTCTGCACACATCACCACACGAGTCGAATTACTATAGCAACGCGATAGCCGTTAAGCTGCCCTATCCCACCGATGACACGACCGTTGTCATCGATGCCGCAAGACAAGCGATTACGTATCTTTATAGAGACGGCTTACGATTTCAAAAAGTGGGTATTGGCTTAATTGAGATTAAACCTAAAAAACAGTTACAGTTTGATTTGTTTCATGCCGGGCAATCAAAAAAACGTGATCAATTAATGACGGTGTTGGATAGCATTAATAGTCGCTATGGCAAAGGCGCACTGCATATTGCCGCATCAGGTGGAACAAAAAAATGGGCTATGCGACAACAGTATTTATCTCCCGCCTACACTACGCGCTGGACCGACTTGCCGGTTATCCACAGCTAATTAGGCTCTTATCTTCTAACATTACAGCTATTAATTATTTTCGCTAACAAAAATGGATTGACCATTATTAATGGTTTCTAACACGTTAATATCTTTAATGGTGCTAGCCGGCACGGTTAATGGATTGTCACTTAAAACAACCATATCCGCTTGTTTGCCGACCTCTAACGATCCTTTAATATCTTCTTCGAAGTGTTGATAAGCACTCCATAACGTCATCGCTTTTAATGCTTGCAGCGGTGTAATTTTATGCTTACTGCCAAGCGTCGCCTGCGTTCTTGTTGTTCGGTTTACCGCGCTATCTAAAATCCGCATAGCATTTGGAAAAGTCACCGGCGCATCAGAATGAATGGTAAACCGCATGTCTTCATCTAAAAACCAACCCGTTGGCGAAATATTTTCAGCGCGTTTTAAACCGGCAACTGAATCGCGATGCCAATCACCCCAATAAAAGGTATGCATGGGATAAAGCGCAGGAAAAACCCCTAAGTCTTTGAGCTTTTTTACTTGATCTTGACGAGTAAACTGACCATGAATCATAACCGTACGATGATCATAATCTTTAAGCGAGGGCTCAAGTTCTGCAACAAGCTTAATCAATTGATCTATAGCCGCATCACCATTGGTATGCACCAGCAACTGCCATTGATTAGTAATAGCTAAACGCATCCACTTAATAGCGTCTTGATCAGAGAATGCAGGATAACCCGCATAATCCGCAGCTTGGCCATTGGGGACTTGATAGTAAGGCTTAGTAAACCAAGCGGTTTTTCCTTGAGGCGAACCATCAAAGGTTAACTTCACACCACCCAGCCTAAAACCGTTAGTGTACTCAGTAGACATTAAATTACTATGCAGTAACGGCACATCACCGATAGCCGCAATATCAGGATAGGAAATAATATCAATATCAAAACCTGTAGACGCTGCAATTTTAGGAAGTAAATTTAAAGAGGCTAAATCAGTCTTACCCTCTTGCACGGTAGTAAAACCATTAGAGATATAGCTTTGCTCGCCCGCCTTATAAAGCGCGATTAAATCTTCATTGGTAAAATCAGGAATCATCTTGAAGAAAATCATAAAGTGAGCGTTTTCTTGCATAACACCATTTGGCGTTTTGCCATCGGCCTCTCTTTCAATAATGCCGCCTGATGGATCTTCAGTCTCGGCCGAAATACCCATTAAATCTAACGCCTTAGTGTTGTATACACCTAAATGCCCTGATTGATGCATAATGACAATGGGAATGCTCGTAGAGACAGCATCCAAATCATGTCGTGTAGGATGACGTTTTTCGACGAGCTGAGAGTCATCGTAATTAAAACCGATAGCGACATTATAGTTTTTTACGATGGCGGATGAGTCTATATAGTTACGCATCGCCATTTGTAGATCCGCAATGGTATTTACAGAGCCGTCGGGTGCAGGCAGTAAATTAGCCACAATCGCTTGAGTACCAACGCCCGAAAAATGACTATGTGCGTCAACAAATCCAGGCACTAAGGTATTGCCTTTCAGTTTTACAACAACGGTTTCAGGATTTTTGTACTTCAACACCTCAGCATCACTACCCACGGCCAAAATAAGGCCACCTTTTATAGCAATAGCTTGAGCACTTGGCTGAGCATCATTAATGGTAATGATATTACCGTCTCTATAGATTGTATCTGCAAATTCTAAAGGTTCTTGACTGCATGAAGCCGTTAAGCAGATAGAAATAACGATTAATGATTTTTTTATTATTAAACGCATAAAAAACATCTCAATGGACTGGAATACTAAGCAAGTTATATTTTTAGTTTAACAAATAGTACAAACATTTGAATATCAATTTAATTATTCAATGACAACTTTTGAAACAAAAAAAACCGCAACATAAGCTGCGGTTTTTTTCACAACAGAAAATATAATTAAAACGCTTTAGAAGCTGTTAAACCATAAGTTCTTGGTTGGTTACGATAGCCGAAGTAACCTTGAGTACCCGCAACCGTTGGGAATGCTGTAGTCGTTGTCGCATGATCCGTTAAATTACGACCCCATATCGACACACTCCAGCCATCATCCATTGATAAACCTGTAGAAATATTCAGGTTTTTAACTTCCTCAATCGAAAGCTCTGCTGGCACATTATCATTTGTCGCTACCGCATCATCATATTGATAATCGCCTCGCACAAATCCATCCATACCATTAGATAATACAAAGCTGTAAGTTGCCGATGCCGACAAGCTGACCTCATGAATACCAGCAGGCGTTTGACCAGTAAGTGAACCGATACCATCGTCAGCCGCCGAACTCTCCGAAGTCACGATCGCATCAAAGGCACTGCCTTCGGGTACGGCCGCATTTTCAAACGAGTCAAACTTAGGATCTAAGAAAGTACCCGCCAGCGTTAAACGAAGTGCATCAATCGGATAATAAGCTAAATCAAATTCAATGCCCTGAGTTGATTGCTCGCCAGCATTAACGAGATTAAACCCGGTACCTAAAAAGACATTTGACTGAAAGCCTTTAATGCTTTGATCAAAAATAGCCACATTGAGTGAGCCGCGTTCAAAGGAAGCCTTTAAACCGATTTCAATAGCCGTGGCATCTTCAGGTCCGGCAAATCGCGTACCTGACGTCAAATTATTCTCCGTACTTGCACCCAAACCCGCAATACTATTAGCCGTAGGACGTGCATCACGACTCAAGTTCCATGAGGTAGCTTTAAAGCCTGTTGATACGCTGGCATAAACACCGACATCATCATTAACATCCAAAGCTAAACGGAATGCATAAGTGAGTTTGTCATCAGCGCTTTTACCATCTTCAACCGCATTGGGATAACCCTGTAATGGCGGTAGAAACTGAGCAGCTTGAAGCGGAAGGAAAAAATTACATGCCGCACTGGCTGGATCAAAGACTGGGCATATCACTGAGTGCGTTCCTGGGGCAAGGCTACCTATATCGTCCCAGCTAGGCGCAGTTGGTGCCGTACCTTCAATGGTGTCGTAAAACGCACCAAATACCTCAAGATCCAAAGAGCTAAATACATCTGTATTCGGCTGATTCAAAATTGCCTCTTTTTTGTCATCGGTATAATTAAATCCAAAAGTAGCCGTCAAACTATCACTAATATGAAAGTCTGCCTGAGCAAATAAAGAGAAGGCTTGATTATCCAAAGAAGCGACTTCGTTGATGCCGTCATCACCAGAGAAAAAAGTATCTGTAGGCCCTATTAAACCAGCAAGCTGTGAAACACCTTGCACTAAATCAAGCGGATAAGTTCCAGGAGCTGGAACGGGGCCTGGAGCGATAGTTAAAGCATCAATGAACGATCTAAACTCATCGCCGTAATCCAAATCATTGTTAAAATCAATCTGCTCATCAAAATAGAAACCACCCACCATCCAGTCGATAGTATTATCGCCCGTTGAGGTTAAACGGAATTCTTGAGTAAACGTATCTATCTGCGTATCAACCGAATTAACAAGGTAATCACCGGTCGAAAAATCCGCATCAATAGCATAGAAAGAATCGGCACTTCGATAAGAGGTGATAGAAGTTAACGCCATCCCATCATAGTCTTGATCAATTTGAATCGATAAACCCTTATTAGTGATTTCGTTAGCAGAATCATTATTATGCTTAACGCTTAAAGCTAAAGGTTGATTAGCATTAACCTCTGCGCCCGTTTGCGAATTAATAAATGCCTCTAAAGGCGACTGAACAATATTATTAACACCACAGCACACTTCATCAATCGAGTCATAATCAGCAATCACGCGAACATTGGTTGTATCGTTAGGCGTAAAAACAAGCTGCCCACGTAAGGACTCACGGTCACGATCGTTGAGTAAGGTGCCGGTAATTTCATTTTCATTGTAACCATCACGCCTATTCAGACTACCCGACAAATCAAAAGCAATATTATCAGTCAACGCACCTTCAACCTGCGCTTTTAGAATGCGTTGCTCAAAATTGCCGATCGTAGCAGAAATGTTACCGCGTGATTCACCATCAGGTGCACGCGTCACAACGCTAATAACACCTGCTGATGCATTCTTACCAAATAGCGTACTTTGCGGGCCGCGCAGTACTTCTACACGCTCTAAATTAGGCAAGTCACCAATTTGCGCCGCTGAACGCGATCGGTAGACACCATCAATAAAGACGCCGACTGAAGGCTCTATGCCTGGATTGTTGGCGCCATTACCGAAGCCACGAATAGTGAAATTCGTATTAGTTGAGTTTTGTAGCGTATTAATACGTAGTGATGGCACTACGCTTTGCAGATCTTTAAGATCAAGAATACCTGCTTTTTGAATAGTATCTGCAGAGGTAACACTCACGGCAATAGGGATTTCTTGTAACGTCTGCTCTTTCTTAGTTGACGTGACAATAATTTCTTCAATTATACGCTCTTGCGCATGCAATATTGGTGTTATTGAAAAACAGAGGGTGGATAAGAAAATGGGGGCAACACTTTTGATCTTGTTCATAACTTCTCTCCATTAAGATTATTTTAATATGGTGATGTTGTTATCAAACTAGTAAAAATTGATTTTAATATAGCTCTATTCGTTTTTTGCTTATGTATCCTTGTTATAGCTAAGGGCAGAAGGTCAATAATGATCTAACTTTTTAGTTCTATTTTGCTAAGCATTATATCCCTTTTACTCGCCTCACATTCAAAAAACAAGGCCCATATTGCTCAAATAGCACTTAGATCATAATTACGGATGATTTACGGTCTCTTTGTCTGTTTTTTATGCGCCGCTCGCATATCAAAAAAAAACTTCATAGCCAAAAGTTACTAAAATTTATAATTTTAATCGTTAGATATAAAATGTAAAAAACGCTATTGAGTTTTTTTAAGCCAGGGATGATTGGAGACTAAAATCTTTAGAAAAAATCAAAAAAAGGCACTTCGCCATCCACTAAGATACGAAATGCCTTTCTTAAATAATACCACTTAAACAATACCACTTAAACTAGAACGCGGCTTGAATACCTAACGTAAATACATTAGTGGTCGACGTTTGGCTTGACCATGAAGTACCTACAACACTACCAGGATTACCACCGCTTAAAAAGTTAAGTGGCACCCAACCTTCAACACGAATAGCTTCAGCAAACAAATTAAGATTAGGTGCAACAAAGTAAGATGCGCCTAATACTAACTGGTCTTGCTTTTCCCATGGTGAGCCCGATGGACCTGCATTAAAACGACTAAACTCAACTGAGAAGTCAACATCATTAGCTAGACCAACATCTGCCGATTGGCGCGCACCCACAGTAAAGGTTTTATTCTTTGCTGCAGCAAACTCAGGAATGTAAGGGTTAAATGTTCCCGGCCACACTTTTAATGTTTCTGCATACTCAAGCAATAACTTTAAACCATCAGCTGTATACGTAGAGTACACAGATACTGAATCATTATTGTCTTCACAAGCATTAAAGTGCTTAACACCTTGTGGTGCAGCATTAATAATGGGAGCACCCGGACCTGCCACAACATGCGTTGATGGGTCATCTTCATAACTCTGACAATAACTCGAACCGTATTGATAACTCGCACCAATATTGACAGTGGCATTTTCTGACACATTAATATCGATATTAGCATCTAATGCATAGTTATTAACTAATGACGGTACGTTTGTGCCCTCAACCGGTGTATTCGCATTTCTGAACTGAGCACCACCTTGAATAGCCATAGCACGTAAATGAAGATTATCCTTCGAATAACCTAGTAAGCCACCATAAGCTAAGCCAGCAAATGAATGCCAGTTAGTTGAGTTGGTAAATGGGCTTACCGTATCATTGAGACCGAAAGGAATATCCATTTTACCAATAGACGCGTAAATAGGAGATTTGGCAAAATCGCCCCACAACACATAGGCACGACGTACATTAACGTTATTACGTGGCAAACCCGTAATAGATGAACCTGAAGCAAAGTTTTGCTCAGGGTTATAGAGAAATTCAACATAAGCGGTAAAGCTATCGGCCAGCTTTGCAGTCACATTTAAGTTACTTGAATGGATAACAGCTTCAGATACCGTTTCACCAATCTGGTTAGCTGATGTTGGGTGTCTAACCAACCATCCAAACTTACTATCTTCGTTAGCTTTTTGATAATTAGCTAACGCCGTTATCTGCCCACCAAGCGTAAGCCTGCTTTGCAACATACCATCACGTAAAGCTTTTAATTGGTAACGCTGCTTAGTATTAGTGCTTTCGGCGTGGTCTAATACTTTGAAGCTGTATTCAGAGTTTGTAGCTACAAGGTTTTTCTTAGCCTCAGAAAGTTGTTGCTGAGTTGCTTGGAGCATTTCGTACAATTCTGCATTAGTAGGTGTTTCATTAATAGGTGTTTCATTAGTTGCTGCATATCCATATCCAGCACTTAAAGAAAGCACACATATCATTTTTGATAGTGTTGTTTTCATAAGATGCCTTTGTAGTTATTATTAATAATAAGATAAAATTAATATCACCATATAATTCACTGGTGAAAAAATTATTATATATAAAGCAGATTGACCATTCTATGCCTACCGCCACTATTCAGTACGCAAAAGAAAAATAAACCACCATCTTTGTGCAGCTAATGTTTTTTGTTATAAAAAACAACCAGATCAGATTATAAAATAATCAATAAATTCGAAGGGATTAATACTTTTTGCAGCGCATCTATAGCAGGTAAAAAATTAACGCAGCGATATGAAACCAAAAGAAACTGAATAACAAGCGTGGAAGAGAATCACTAAAATATGAATGGCCGTCGTACAAAATTTAAGTATATGAACTGATATTGAATGTGACTTTAGCAAACAAGGGGTGCTTCCATAAAGCCACATTCAATTCAGAATAAAAATCGAAAAACTTTTTTACTTAAATATAATTCTAATTAAAAATAACACTGGCATTGAATGCGACCTTAGTAAGCAAGGGGTACTTTCATAAAGCCGCATTCAATCCAGATTAAAACCTATTATATTTTACTCAGAACAGCTCGCACTTCTCTTGCTTCGAACAAACAGCAGAGCGGCAATCGACAAACTAAAAAACCAAGACGATGCAGGTAATGGCACTTCATTAACCGCAAAGCTGAGCTCGTATTCAGAAACCGTATCTAAGCCAGGTAATGGTAAGTTGGCTGAAATAGTGATGTAAATTTCAGTAATGCTATTGAGATTGGCTAATGGTAATAAGCTCACAGACAAGGACTGCTCTTGGTCTGGGGCAATTCCAATCGTCGATGATGTCTGAGTACTGATACCATCCGATGCCGACAGTGAGAAATTCCATGTGTTTTCATCATGATTTAAAATAGATTGCGAAAAAGTATCAAAAGCACTCCAGTCTAAAGTTAATCCCTGACTACCAATATCTGCCGACACTTCACCATCACCTAATACCCAAAAAGTGAGAAAGGTAACGCCATTCGCATCAACATTTGTTTGCGCGCTCTGCGCAGAAACACTGCCTGAAAAATCAATTTGGCTAAAACCCAAAATATCATTTAGGTTCAACGACACCATTGCAGCCGATGAAAATTGTGCCGATGCTAAAGCGGTGAATAAAACGGCGACTTGACTAATTTTCTTAAATAGAGCGATTTTTGGTTTTTTATTATTCATTTTTATAGCCTCAAAAATACTAATGAGTAAGAATTATTTAAACGGTTTTATTATTATTTTTTCTTAAAATAAGCAACGCTAATGCCGAACTAAACAACAGCAATGATGCCGGTAATGGCACAGGGTTTAGATCACCGACCTCAAAAGCGACTTCATATTCAGCCACACGGTCATAGTTATTCACTGGCAAGATGCCGGAAATATTAAGACTTACTGATGAAATATTAGCGAGGTCTATGGTTTCGAGTTCAAGCGTAGAAAAATCAAAAGACAGAATGCCTTCAGTCACATTAGGTGTTATCTCATCACCAGACACTCCCGCAAGAGTGAGTGAATTAGACGTATAAACATTTGACCCATCATCAATGCTCATAGAGAAAGTCCAAGGACTTTCATCACGATTGACAATACGTTGCTGAAAAGAAGTGTGTTCGGTCCAATCAGCGCTCCACGATACAGGCGTGGACATTGAACCTAAGCTATAACCATATTTAAAAGAGAGCCAGAAGGTTAGAAAGACTGCACCATCATCCGTCTCATTCGTTATAAAAGAAAATGCAGGGGCCCCTTGATTAACAGGCACCATATCTTGGATTTCGTCACTGTTGAGACTCACCATGCTCGCCCACGACGAAGTCGTCGCAAAGGACATAGCAAAACAGAGAGTAAGGAGTATACGAGTGGAATAATCCCCTAGGAATTTAGAAAGCTTTTTCATTCTGGCCTACAACCGAACAAACGGTAGTAATGGTACTTCCAGGATAAAATAAACTTCAGCCAGATAAGGGGGGTCTGACTTTAACTGCATTTAGGCTATTAGCCTGACAGTTAGCCGAAAAGATTTCTTTTAGGACTTGGTGGTGAATCGTACAGAGCAAACCCTCACTCGTCAAGGCTAAAACTATTCGTTAGGAGTGAAACAGCGCTTACGCAGCAAAGGGAAATAAAAATAATCTATATTTTTCAGCCACTTAACTTAAATCAAGCAGAAAAATAAACAGGGGAATAAACAGGGAAATAAACAATAAAATCAAATCTGACACTCACTTAATGCACCCAAAGCGCCCTTCGCCCCCCCTTATTAACCGTTTAAAATTTCATTTCGTGAGCTATTCACACGATCAACCGTTCCAATCGATTGTATTGCCAAAGCGCATTTATTAAACTGCGCGCGTTCTCGCTAGTCACCGAATAAGATCACTTACCACTAATCGATCTTCTTGAAGATTCAAACCGCGCTCTGTCATTGGCTAAGCTTAGGCAGCGGCGGTACAAGTCTATGATACGCGTCCCTATACTCTTCCTTATTAGAGAAGCCAAAGCATGTTTGAGTTTCACCCCAGTCGTGTTGCCACGATTAAAAATGATTTGTTATCAGGCCTTACCGTAGCGCTTGCACTTGTTCCTGAGGCCGTTGCCTTTGCTTTTGTTGCCGGTGTTGACCCATTAGTCGGCTTATACTCGGCCTTTATCGTTGGCTTAATCACCGCTTGCATTGGTGGCCGCCCCGGTATGATTTCTGGCGCCACAGGTGCGCTGGCTGTCGTTATGGTGTCTCTGGTTGCCGATCATGGCATTGAATATTTATTTGCCACTGTCGTGTTAATGGGCATTCTACAAATAAGTGCAGGCGCATTTAAACTGGGTAAGTTTATACGCATGGTTCCGCACCCGGTAATGCTCGGCTTTGTAAACGGTCTCGCTATTGTTATTTTCTTGGCGCAGCTAAGCCAATTCGGAACGCCTGGCGAACCGGGCTGGTTAACCGATACCTTTATGGAAGGCAGCATTGTTGATGTTGCATGGCTTGAAGGTAGCCAACTATCGCTACTAATCGGCCTCGTTGCCATCACTATGATTATTATTCATTTTTTACCACGCCTGACTACAGCACTCCCCTCTTCCTTAGTAGCTATTGGGGCCGTCACCTTATTAGTGTTTGGCTTAGACCTAGACACACGTGTGGTCGGTGATGTCGCATCAATCAAGGGTGGCTTACCTAGCTTCCATATACCTATGGTGCCGCTCAACTTAGAAACCATGAGCATTATATTTCCCTATGCATTAATTCTTGCCGCTATTGGCTTAATCGAATCGTTATTAACCTTACGACTGGTTGATGAGATTACCGAATCACGTGGTCGTGGTAACCGTGAATGTATTGGCCAAGGTGTCGCCAATACCGTCACTGGATTTTTTGGCGGTATGGGTGGTTGCGCCATGATCGGGCAAAGCATGATTAATGTTAATTCAGGTGGTCGTGGACGCTTATCGGGTATTACAGCAGCAATGAGTTTATTGTTGTTTATTTTAGTGGCCTCACCATTAATCGAACAAATTCCATTAGCCGCGTTAATTGGCGTTATGTTTATAGTTGTTATTGGCACCTTCGAATGGAGTAGCTTTCGCATTATGGGCAAGGTGCCCCGTAGCGATGCTTTAATATTAATATTAGTATCGGGTGTAACGGTTGTGACTGACCTCGCCGTTGCCGTGATATTAGGTGTTATTGTTTCAGCGCTGGTCTTTGCATGGGGACACGCTAAACGCATTCGTATCCTTAGACGTGATGACCATCAAGGCTCAACCGTTTATGCGGTTATTGGCCCCTTGTTTTTTGGTTCAGTCACTTCGTTTTTAGAACAATTTAATGTCAGTGATGATAACGAAGAAATCGTTATCGATTTTGCTCGCTCACGCGTTGCCGATCACTCGGGGCTAGAAGCTATTGACACATTGGCTGAACGCTATCTGAATGCCGGTAAAAAACTGCATTTAGTGCACTTAAGCGCCGAATGTGTACAACTGCTTCATAAAGCCGGCAATCTCTGTGAAGTGAATGTTATTGAAGACCCTAAATACTTTATTGCAGAAGACAGCTTAGAATAATTAATCTCTAAAATTACTGACTTGCAGCGGCAGACCAAAATCTTGTGCGCGAACAAAGGCGATTACCGTCTGCAAGTCATCACGCTTTTTACCCGTCACCCTCACCTGCTCACTTTGAATAGCTGACTGCACTTTCAGCTTCTCACTTTTAATTGCCTTAACAATTTTCCTACAGGTATCCGTATCTATACCGTGCTTCAACGTCACCGACTGCTTGCACTGCATACCGCTTAAAACGATATCAGCAAAATCCATACAGCCAATATCAATATCACATTTGTGAAGTGCACTTTGCAGAATATCGGTCATTTGTTGAATCTGGAACTCCGCCTCAGCAATCATCGTTATGGTTCGCTGATCACGCTCAAACTTGGCATCAATGCCTTTAAAGTCAAAACGATTAGCAATAATACGACTGGCTTGATCAACAGCATTGGTAAGCTGATGTAAATCGACTTCAGATACAATATCGAACGATGGCATAGTGATAACTCCTAAAAAAGCAGATTAAGCGACACATCGCTATAAACTTAATGATAACTTAGCATAAGAAAAAGCAGTTTAACGCGTTGCTATAAACAAAACTATATGCGAAATTGCAAACTCAATAGGACAAACAGATTCAAGCAACGATGAATACAGCGTGAATACAACGTGAAAGCAACGTGAAAACAAATAATAACCATTGGTATATCGTTGGCGCCGGCGCCATTGGCTGTCTATGGGCGTACGCGTTAAAAAAAGCAGGCCAAGATGTGACCTTTATATTAAAAGAGCACAGCCTAGAGAGCGGCATTGAAAGCGCCCCACAACAACGATCGCTTTCATTGTTAGATATTAACAGCGATAACAATGATCATTCTATTCATGTTGATATAGTCAAACCGAGCAACTTAGCCAAGAACAAGACAGTTATTGAACACTGCATTATTGCCACCAAAGCTTATGATGCTAACGCAGCGCTCCAATCCATTGTGCCGGCACTATCATTATCAGCAACCGTACTATCTCTGTGCAATGGTATGGGCATGCATAAGACCATGCATCAGCAACTGCAAAAGCATAGCGACAAAATTCAATTTTTATTAGGCATAACCTCTGATGGCGCTTTATTGCATCAACCTTTCAAGCTCAGTCATACCGGTATTGGGCATACGTTTATAGGCCACTATCTTAAGCAAGAGCACACTAACACCTTTCTACCGCCCCATTTTTATTTACAACATACCTTACTCGATAATATTCATTCAGCGCTTTGGCAAAAAATGCTGGTCAATTGTGTTATCAACCCACTAACACTTATTCATCAATGCAAGAATGGCGAACTGTTTTCTAACACAGCGCATACCCATCAAATAAAAGCACTCTGTGCGGAGTTAAGCGATATAATTAATAGCGTCATAATTAATAGCGCCATAGTTAATAACGCGGTCGAAGCAACAATCAATATAACTGCCGAGGCATTATTTAATGCTTCACAAACGGTCGCCCAGCAAACAGCAGAAAATACCTCATCAATGCTTAAAGATGGTCAATTAGGACGACCGCTAGAGCTCGACTACCTTAATGGCTATATGGTTAAGCTGGCACAAGAAAATGGTCTAGCCTGCCCTATTAATCAGCAATTGCTCCGCACACTACTCTAAATTGCCACAGCCACTATTAACGGTAGGTCTGCTATGCTTATATTGATTAGTGATTAAATGATTGAGCAAAGCACATGCCGAACATAGAACCACCTAAGTTACCCCCACAACGTCACGCCCTGCTTCAAGCCTTAGATAACCTGCTTGAAAGTAGCGATAGCGGACAGTATCTCACTGCATTGGCAATTATAGATGTGCGTGACTTTCATGAATTAAATCGCAGCTTTGGACGCGCTTGTGGTGATGCTATTTTGATGGAAATCAATGAGCGACTTAAACAGCTAAGCAGCGAAAAATTTGCGGTTCACTATTTGGGTAATGATGAGTTTGGCGTACTCTTACCACAGCTTAAAAGCCCTGGTTTGGCAGTAATTTGCGTTGAGCAAATACTCGCCTTATTTAAAGGCGTTTTTGAATGGCAAAACCACAGCTTAAAAATCACGGTTAATATAGGCATTGCTTATAATTACGAACATCATACTGATGCGAACAAGTTAGTACTGGATACCGAACTAGCGTTAAAGCATGCAAAAACCAGCAACCAAGCTTATGCAATGCTGGGAAAAAACGAGCAGCAATCCAGCGATCAATTAAAGTGGGAGTTATTAAACAACCTGCATGTTGCTATGCAAGAAGATGAGCTAGAACTCTATTATCAGCCTAAGCTATGCATTAACCCATCCAATAAAAACAAAGCTCCCCCTTACAATGCAGAGGCCTTAATTCGCTGGCCAACCGTCGATCATGGTCTTATTTCACCCGACATCACCATACCGCTTATTGAGCACTTAGGTTCAGAGTTAGACTTAATAAACTGGCTAGTGAATACCGCCTTAAAACATTTAAGTGAAATGGATGAGCACTATAAAGGCGGCGTTAGCGTCAACATTCCGGCCAACTCAGTTACCTCTAAAACACTTTATACACTGGTGGAACAGGCCCTAACTCTTTGGCATGTAGAGCCTAACCGGTTGACCTTAGAGATTACCGAAGACGTACTAATTAAAGATAAAGAACTCGCCTTCGATTATCTCAGTAAGGTGCGAGAAACCGGAGTAAGAATTTCGATTGATGACTTTGGTACTGGTTATTCATCATTGGCCTACTTTAAACATATTCCCGCGGATGAATTGAAGATTGACCAGTTCTTTGTCAATAACATGCTGAACAATGAAGGTGATAGAAACATCGTTAAACTGATTATCGATTTAGCCCACGCCTTTAATCTTGAAGTCGTGGCCGAAGGCGTAGAAAACAATGAGACCTTAGATTTATTGAAATCGATGGGTTGCGATTATGCTCAGGGCTATTTAATTTCTCGCCCCATCCCCTATAACGATTATTTACTCTGGTTAAAAGAAGATAACCAGTTTTAGCGCCTAGCTTTAAAAAATGCGGCCGTCTTTTTTAGCGAGATAAGTTATCTTTAAAAATAAAAACCGCCAAAGACTAAAGTGATAAAAAAGCATTTGCCGATCATTTTTTACCAATCAACTACTACAAATCAACTACTACAAATCAACCATACTAAAACCAGCGCTTAAATGAACCTCAAACCCAAAGGGCAAAAAAAAGCCCACTCATTACAAGTGGGCTTTTAACATTAGCGGCACTGTTAGAGCGCCGCTAAGCATGCTAGAGAGCGATATGACTAGATGTCATAACCTCTTTCGTTATGTGATACCAAATCAAGACCTTCTGCTTCTTGATCTTCATCAACACGGATACCACCGGTTAACAAACCGATTACCTTAAAGATAATATAAGTTACAACCGCTGTATAAGCGATAGTAACCGCAATACCCGTTGATTGAATCCATAACTGATCGCTAATAGTATTTTCCAAACCTTGACCACTAAACAAGCCAAGCTCAGAGCTAGCAAAAACAGCGACAGCCAATGTACCCAAAATGCCGCCCACGCCGTGAACTGGCATAACGTCTAAAGAGTCATCAATTTTAAGCTTTTGCTTCATATAAAGCGTTGCATAAAAACAAACCACGCCCGCTGAAATACCAATAACCATTGCACCTGCAGGACCAACAAAGCCCGATGCTGGCGTAATAGTACCTAGACCTGCAACCATGCCAGTAATAATGCCTAAAACGCTTGGCTTGCCGTATTTAACCCACTCAATAATCGACCAAGTTGCAGCGCCACAAGCCGCTGACAAATGCGTAACAAGAATAGCCATACCTGCATCACCATTAGCACCTAATGCACTACCACCATTAAAGCCAAACCAACCGACCCATAGCATACCTGCACCAGCAACCGATAATGTTAGGTTATGTGGAGGCATAGGCAATGATGGGAAGCCACTACGTGGACCGACCATTAACGCAGCAACTAACGCGGCAACACCAGCAGTGATATGAACAACAATACCGCCCGCAAAATCAAGTGCGCCTTTGTCGCCTAACCAACCGCCGCCCCAAACCCAATGACAAACAGGTGCGTAAACAGCTAACAACCAAAAAACAGTAAACAGCATGACCGCACTAAACTTAATACGCTCAGCAAAACCGCCAATAACCAGTGCCGGAGTAATAATCGCAAAAGTCATTTGAAACATTAAGAAAACACTTTCAGGAATATCACCTGACATGCTGTCTTCAGTTACATTAGCAAGAAACATATTGCTAAGGTCACCAATAAAGTTATTACCTTCGCTAAAAGCTAAGCTGTAGCCGGCGACAAACCAGACAACAGAAGCAACACAGGCAATAGAGAAGCACTGCATCAGTACTGACAATACGTTTTTAGAGCGAACCAAACCGGCATAGAATAAAGCTAAACCCGGTAGTGTCATGAACAGCACCAACGCTGTTGATGTCATGATCCATGAAGTGTTAGCACCGCTTAACTCATCTTGCGCAGCGGCGGCAACCGATAACAGTAAAGCCGCAAGGCCTGTCACTGTTGTTTTAATTCTTCGTTCAATATTCAAAGTAGAACTCCCAATAGATGTTATTCAATTTATAGTTATTCAAATTCTAGTTATTCAAATTCTAGCTTTCGAGATGCGTATTTTTTAACGCGAGGTATTAGCTCCAGCGTCAAAGCTTTTACATCAAGAATCAAGGCTGGGGCGATCTTATGGGCTTTGTCAGTGCAAATCGAGTGCTTTTATGGTGATTCAGGCTATTTATTTGCCCTCTGGCGGTGCTTTGTACAGCAATGCCACTAATAAGCACCAATTTGGTGCTTAGAGAAAATAGTGAGCGCCAAAACAAGGCCGTTATAGTGCTAAAAACGAAAGCAGTCTTAGAGCATACAGTGTAAAACCCGACGACTTACCAGAAGCATTGCGTGCAATGGTGGCCACACAAGGTATATTTGCCATCGCAGCAGGTTTGCCGAGCCACATTAAAGCGCCCGCAATTTATCCGACAATCTAAAGACCAGCAGGTCTATTGAAAAAAAGAGAAGCCATGAACAATAGCGACGGTTATCAGCAAAAGAAAAGCCGCTTTGACAATATGCTGACTATTTATGGGCGCAAGCCAGTATTAGAAGCATTACAAGACGCATCAATACCGATATACCGTGTGCATTTAGCTAACAGTAATAAGAAGGCGCCCATACTCGTTAAAATTGAAACGCTTGCCGCACAGCGTAAAATAGTGACCGAGCATATCGATAAGCTAGCGTTATCGCGCATCTCTCGAAGCAGCAAACAAGATCAAGGAGTAGCAGCCGACTTAGCCCTACCCGGTTATCAGCAATTAGCGAGTTTTTTAAATGACTATGTAGCAGATATCCAGGACCGTTTTCTCGCTGTAGATAACGTCTCTAACCCGCAGAATTTAGGCATGATTATTCGCTCGGCGGCGGCCTCAGGTATACGTGGTTTAATTATTCCCAAGCAAGGGTCGGCAACATTGGGGCCACTGGTCATTAAAGCCAGTGCCGGCGCTATTTTTAAGTGTCCGATTATTTGCTGTGAAAAGCTAAGCGATGCTACTTCGGCGTTACAAGAGCGGGGAGTAAAAATAGCGACCTTATGTGCTGAAGATGATGGTGCTAATAGCGGCAGTCATCAAACACATTTAACCAGCGTGAGTTTACAGGGTTTAATTCAGCAGCAGCCCGCCGCTACGGTGTTTGTATTAGGAAATGAGACGGAAGGTGTATCGTTAGAGACGCAGTCACAAGCGGATTATAGTGTTTATATTCCTATGCATAATGCAGTTGAATCGTTGAATGTTGCGATTACTGCGGCGTTGATTGCGTTTGCGCCTTATGGTGAGGGTTAGTTGTTGTGTTGGTGTCGGGGGTGGCCCGACAGCCAGAAGCTAGAATCTTATGTATAAGCTTTTAGTGGTGATGGGGCATTCTGAGGGTTTGCTTTTTTGTTTAAGTTTTAAGTTTTAAGTTCAAGGTCGTCGGGGGTGGCCCAACAGCCAGTCACTTTATATCTTTCTGATGGGATATTCTGATGGGTTATTTCTCTTGTTTGAATTTTACAGTCAAGACCGTCGGGGGTGGCCCGACAGCCAGTCACTAGAT
>Ga0209119_1000633_pt1 | contig 36052 bp, 45 predicted proteins | sample COG_03_FD_184747 | JGI IMG/M metagenome (GOLD analysis project Ga0209119, IMG submission 184747) | Pelagic Microbial community sample from North Sea - COGITO 998_met_03 (SPAdes) (version 2) | ecosystem: Environmental > Aquatic > Marine > Neritic zone/Coastal water | place: Helgoland, sampling...
CTAAAGTTACAATTGGTTCTGATTATTATAGATCAAGAAGAAATTATGATAGTTTCCCACTTGTTATAGTTACATTTAAATCAGGTAGTTCAGTTTCATTCCAATTAGGTTATAGTAATAATATGGAGGAAGTAAGATTTTACAAAAAATACGATGCTCAAACTGAAAAAGTAGAAGATTTATTAAATAGATTTAATAATCAAAAAGCTAAATAATGAATAAAAAGCAAAAATTTATTGAAACTGGGATTAAAGCAAGGTCAAAAAACCAAGGTAGATCCAATAGGCAAGTAGAAAATAATTATAAATTAATTGGACTATTACTTATATCCTTTGCAATAGTGTCAGTAGGGGGTATTATTTATGAAATTAGTAAAGCATTAAATATATGGTAAAATATAAGAATAGATACGGAGACGTTTATACGTTTACTAAGTTAGAGGACGGAACTATACTATGGGAAGGTAACTTTGAGCATGTAAGGATAGGTTTCCCGAATGTATATAAAGTAGCTTATCAGCAGTACCGTAAAGACGGAGGTCAAATGAATCAATACGACTTTGAAGAAGCAGTACATGAACAAATATATGATGAAGAAGGTAATTGGATTAAAGCAGGACCTATAACAGAAGATTACGGACCGATGGTATTCTCAGACCATGATAATATTAACATGGTTGATCCTTCTGGGGGACCTTATATTAAAGCGCATAGTGACTTAGGTACATTTGGTAAGGAGTTAAAAGGACTTTGTGTTAGAAGCTTTATATGGAATAAAGAGAAGAAAGCATATGAGATACAAACCTATGGAGAGTTTGATCATCTAGCTGATACTAAAATAATAGGTGGAATAATTAATACAACCGAAAAATAAATATATGAAAGTAGAAAGACAAGTTTTACATAATTGCTTGGATAAGGCAAAAAGTTTTTATAAATTAGGGGAAAGCGATAAAGCAAGAGACTATTGTGATATGGGAATTGGCTTTGTTGCTGCTAAAAAAGAAGATGGTGCTGATGGGGAAGATTTAATTGAAGGAGTTAAAATTAATTTATGGTTAGAACGTTTTTGGATGTTCTTAGAAAATAAAAATTTAATGTTATAATTATGGGATTTAGATACGACGACGACAGTGGAAATGGAAAATGGTGGGAATTTATGTTAGGCTGGAAATGGCCTCATCAAGGATTTACAATTGGTTACGATTTGGTACCACCAGAAGAAAACCACCAGGATAATGAAATGGTTTACTATACAGTATTAATTTACTTAGGTCCACTTTCATTAATTTACAATTTTGGTAATCACGATTGGAATGAGTAAAATAGAAGAATTAGTTTATAGTGCACATGAACATGGACAACGTACTCAGTTGTTAGAACAGGTATCAATAATTAGAAAAAACTACCCGTACAAACAATTAGAGGATGTGTATGAAGAAGCATATTCAAAAGTAATGAAAACACAATAATGGACTTAGGTAAATTTTTTATTGGAATAGGATGGTTTATACTAGCTCATATAGCAGTATTTTTCCAACTTAATGGGCAATTCAAATGGGAGTGGTTCAAAAATAACGAATGGATCGTAGCATCATCAGGATTAATTATATCATTTTTCTACATATGGGGAACTAGATATACAGTAGAGGGATTTAGTGGTATGTTATGGCCTGCTAGATTTATAGGATTTAGTGTTGGGATGGTTATTTATGCCTTTGGTGTTAGTTATTTCTTTAAAGAAGGTATAACAAATAAAACATTTGTAAGTTTATTATTGTGTGTTGCCCTGGTAGCAATACAAGTATTTTGGAAAACCAAATCATAAATGGGTAAGAAAAAAATAAATTATAAACGTTGGTTACTCAGGAGATTATCTTATATAAATAAACTCACACCATACCAAAAATTTGCTTCACGAGTGGGTTATATGGGAAGTGGATTCTTAATAGCAGCACAGTGGACTATTGAACCATATTTATATGTGATAGGATTTTGTTTTGTTATAGTACAAACCTCATCTAGGAAACAATGGAACTTAGTTGCATTAAATATAAATGGATTAATAGCTTGGATTACTCACCTCTTAACTACATAAAAATGACCCAAAACGAAAAAACCAACAAAATCAAAGAATTAAGCAGTATGATAGTTGACTTAAAAAGTAACAGAACAATTGACTCAAAGAAAACTATACAAAAACTCCAACAACAAATAGATGAATTAATCCATGAATAAAGAGCTAATTACCAAAGGAGAAATAATGTATGAGATAGTAAAGTCAGTTAATGCTCATATGTTTGCAAATAAAGATGGTAGTATAAACCAACAGGTTTTAGGAATGTATGTCCATGACCATGATGGTGATAGAGTATTACAGCGTGAAGGTAAGTTTTTAATATGTAAGATAGTAGAAGAAGCAATTATAATAGATGAATAAATTAATTTGTATTACAAGTCACTGCAATACTAAAGACAAAATAAAGACTTTAGAAGCAAATATAGGTTATTTAAAGGATGGAGGATTTACAATATTATTATTTTCTCATATACCATTAAATAAAAACATAATAGAATCTGTAGATCATTTTATATATAATAATGATAATCAAATTACAGTATACCCAGAATTATATCAAATTAATAAAAACACTATTCAGGTTGACAATAACAAAGTCGAATTAACAAGGTATACAGGTCAAGTACATTGGGCTTATCTAAACCAATTAAAATATATTGGTAGGTATTGTGAAAATTTAGGATATGAACAGTATGTAATTATAAACTATGATGTAAAGATTACAGATGATATGATAAATTATGTTTACACTCAAAAATGTAATTTTAAAGGAGAACAATTACTAGACCCAAATTTAGATATAAGATACCCAAGCAATTTATTCTTCCAATTATGTAAAAATAGTTTATCAACATTAACTAAAAACATAAGCAAGGAACAATATATAAATGAATTTGGGGTGGGAAGCAATTCAGAAGCATATTTAGAATCATTAATTAAAAATTTAAATTTATTATATGAAGTGTATCCTCACCCTATAATAGAATATCATACATCCGAAAATCATTTTGATCACCATTACCATACCAACTACAATAAAGAAAATGATTATTTTAGGTTGTTTTATAACAAAGATTTAATTATATTATATGGTATAGATCGTCCACTTAAGTTTAATATTGATGGTGTAGATTATACTCATAGTGAAAACACAAGCTATATAAATGATTTTGATCAAATTGGGTATTATGATTACGAAGATGAATTAGTGGATATAAAGCATATGTTTAATGATGAGTTTTGTAATTTAAATCAAATTAAGATAGTAAATACATTATTTGAAGATTTAATTATAAAAAAACTAGTATGATAAATGTAGGTAAAGAATGGAGATGGATGGATGATGAGTTGTTAGAACAAGGCATAGATGATTTTATATCATATTCAACAGGTAGTGGAGCAGTAGAAGATTAGTTATGAGAAAAACAAGGGAATATAGAGGTTGTGAATGGAATAGTCCAATCTATAGACAAATAGTAGCAGAAAAGAATGCTAAACAAAATAATACGATCATAAACGAGTATAAAACAAAAAGAGGCAAACGAAGCTCTTTATAACACACACCAACTAATTAATACGTATATACAAAATGGCATGTAATAAACATGATATAGAGGAAGAATATATATTTGAATTTGGGGGCAAACGATATGAATGCATTGGTGAGAATAGGGAGTTTGATATTAGACAATTTAAATTTGCAATACAGGATAAACAATGGACAACAATGAAAAACAGAATAGTAAATCAACTAAAATGGGGTCCAAACATAAGAATAGTAAATTAAATTATTGCGAGTGGTGTTCTAAACAAACATCATTAGGTAAGACAATTCAACCAGAGACACCTATACTTGAGTTTATGGAGGATAAGATTGATTTAATTGGTAGGGAAGATATTTGGGGTGTACATGGTGATTGGAGTATGGTTGATGTTGATAGTGATCTGGAAGCGGAGTTATTGATATATGATGAGATGTTAAATAATGTTGGAATGAGAATTGTATGTGAGGTTTGTATGAGACGAGATGATGAAATGTATACTAAGTACTATGGAGACATGATAGGGGAGAATGACAATGATTCAGACAACAACGATGATTATATAATAGAATTAGAATAAAATAAATAATAACATGGTTAAAACATTTAGATTAAAGTATACTGAATTAATTGGTGAGGAAATGGAGCGTAGCTCTGAATTAATAATTGAGACAAAAAATATAAAACGGTCGATGGAGAGGATGAAGGCGGGGAAAAATATATTGTCTATTGAGGCAATTGGGGTAAATTCATAAATTAAATAAAACGTAAGTAACATGAGTAAAAACAGTACAAAACAACGAGTGACACAATTAATGGAGTGGTTACCAACATTGAAATCAAAACGTAGTAAACCGGTTAAACGAGGTAATACACAACCTAAGTTCGCCAATTATGATGTTAAAATTAAAAATGGACCAAATGCGAGGAGATAATAAGCAATTGACTAAACAAGTAGTGGGGTTATTAGGTGATACTATATTTGCTTTGATAATAGGTGTGTTAAGTTTATTTGTATTAGCGGGAGTTGTTGGTGCAATATGGAATTTAATTGCCTAAGTATGACCAACCATATACAAAATGTGGAATACAAATATGTGGATATTTAAACATCAATATATCTAGCGATAGTGGGTGACAAACAATGTAGGTGTTATGTGGGGTAGAGAGTGGATGGTATTAACCCCTTTATGGCGCGAGCCAACCCCTTTCGACCTACCCTAAAGTATATACTCGAAATTGCAGTATCCACAATTGGCACACGTGTAGATCTTTCTTATTCACAATGAAACGTATGTATAAATGAGGATATGACAAAGCCAAGCACATATGTATATATTTGTGAACAAAAATGTGTTCATAAATGCTCATAACGGCTTATGCTGAAACATTTGGCTACACGGGACATCCTTCGTATATTTACCATGTTGATGCAGTTAAGCATCAGCATTAAAATAAAGGTTATGTTTAAAACAGATGTAGTAATTGATTTATGGGTTGGTATTAATGGGGGTTATATCACCGTTGATGAGTATTATGAAATGTTAAATTTATTAAATTAAGGTTATATGGCAACGAAATTAAAAGAGTACATGTTTACATTTGAGGAAGGTGGTTGGAATACAGTATGGGCTAAATCATTACCAGGCGCTCGTAAACAAGCAATCGCTGAGTATAAGGATTCACCGACATTAAATCCACGTTTATCATCTGTTCATAAGGCAACAGAACATGGTTTGCAAAGTGCAATGTCACTATTTTATTAATTAAAATAAAGGTTATGGAACAATATACAGTTAAAGTTAATGACGAAGGAGTGATCACCAATGATCTACACACCAACAACTATGTTGAGGCATTACAACATGAATCTTACCTTGCCCAAGTATATGGGAAAGACAATGTCTGGATATGTGATAACATCCAGGAAATAGCCGTCGGATAAAATAATACATCAGATAATAATAATTACCACCGTGGATAGAAATATCGCGGTGGCACTTCTATACGTGGTACTTACCCCCGTGGGTATACTTACGTACTGCATTGGGCATACCGCCATACCGGCGCATATATATGCACATAATACCACGCGCGTTGGTGTCCATATATGCGTGTATACGCAAGGGAAGGGTGTAGCGCAATTTATGAATCGTACACGATCTTACACCCTCGATTAATATATACGGATATTTTATAGACCCCCATAAAGGGGGTCTTTTTCCCATTTAACGCCAAATTTTCAAAAATAGTAAAATGGCAACCTTCTTTTTTCAAAACCTTTTTGGCGTCGAGGAAAATATATACTTATATTATTTACTTCGTTTAAAATATTTTATTAATATAGAGGCAGTTCTATAATTAGTTGCCAGTGGTATATCATGTACATCACACAAACGCATTAACATTGAAATGTCTACGTCATGAGGGTGTTTATCTAATGGGTCTCTCATGAATACTACCCCAGTTATCTCACCTCTTACCACCATAGCAGCAATTTCAGCATCCCCACCTAATGGACCTGAATTTACTGTCTCAACGTTATCTATCCCCGCATGCTTTACTTTCTTCCCCGTTGTACCTGTTGTTACAATACTTACATCTTTACGGTTAAAGAATGGTAAACGTTTAGATACAAACGCAACCATGTCGGCTTTTTTATTATCGTGGGCAATTAGTGCAAATTTCATATTAATAACGGGCTAATACTGTTGGGTCATCAACAATTTTTTTCAATGTGTTAGTCGCTTGTTGGATTTCATTTTGTTGTTGCCGCAATTGTTTATCCGTCATGTCAAATAGACGTTTATTTCTGTTTCCTTGCTCATTAAATAATCCAGCTAACTCTGTGATACGTTCGTTTAATTTCGTATTACCCTCATATGCATCCTCCTCCATTTGTTTCTGGACACCCATATAATATTCAGATATCTCCTTCATATCCTTTTCTAATTTACTATGTTTAGCAACAGATCTGTCAAATTGTTGAAATGAGAGATCTCTATATGAGTGTAACTCCTTCAGTAATGCCGTATGTGAAGATTTGGTTTTAGTTAGTAGTACAATTCCATAACCCGTTACGGTAAATAAGAATCCTAAGATAAAGTAGATTAATTCCATATGTTTATTTTTTATGTTGATTCAATATACGAACCCCAATTATGGAAACCACGGAATACTACAAGAAATTTATATATTATTTAGTATATACGTATTTATAGATGTGAGTATGTATAAGAGAAAGAGTCGTTTTCCACTTTTTATATATTTATGATAAAACAATCATATGGCATCTTATACCGCAAGTCAATTAAATGGAGCAGGAACACCAATAGAAGCATTAACTGGGGGGGTATCCTATGTTTTTACTATTACTGATACTACTAGCACAGGATCCGCATATTTTACTGTGGAAACTGTTAGAGATGATGATGGTTTTTATGATTCAACTAGACCTACTAATGCTTTAGGTTTATATTCTTCATTTTCCGATATTGACCAAAATACCTTAATTACTTCTTCTTACATATCTTCTGTAGTAGTACCTGAAGGTGGTGGGGTATATCAATTTACACCTACTTCTAATGTTGCTGTTAGTTCTTCTTTTTTAAGAGCTACTGGAGGGATAACTTTATCAATTTCAGATGGTACTTATGTATTTGCTAATAAAGCAGAATTACAAACAGCTGTTGATTTATGGATTTCAGATAATACTGCCGCTCTTGCTACATATGGAGAAATTAATACTTGGAATGTTTCAGCTATTACTGATATGGAAGAATTGTTCCAAAATAAAACAACATTTAATAGTGATATTTCAAATTGGGATGTGAGTAATGTGACTACTATGCGGGCAATGTTTGATAATGCAACTATTTTTAATCAAAATATTGGTACTTGGGATGTGAGTAGTGTTACTGATATGTATCAAATGTTTATTACTGCAACTTCATTTAATTCACCTATTAATGATTGGGATGTAAGTAATGTGACTAAGATAAGAGATATGTTTTACAATGCTAGTGCATTCCAACAACCATTAAATTTATGGGAATTGAATAGTTTAACAGATGGACAACTATTTATGGGAACAACTGGTGGTGCAGGTGCTATTACTTATACTTTATTAGATACTTTATATAATGGTTGGGTAGTAGATTTCGCAGCATTACAAAATAATGTAGTAATTAGTTTTGGGGATTCAACATTTACCTCAGCAGGATTAGCTGCTAAAAACATATTAGTTAATGATAAAGGTTGGACCATTACAGATGGTGGGCAAGTTTAAAAAGTAAGTTAAAGTAATACACAGGAGGCTTGGCTTCCCGGGATAGGGTTCGTATATTTAGGTGTTCGAATGGTTCGAGCGATTAAAATTAATTAAAAATAAAGGTTATGTTCAACAGACAAAATGTTAAAGAGTTTAGAAGTGATTTCCAATTAGCAGTTGCTAAATTAGAAGAGCAGTATGGTTGTAATATCTCATTAGGTACTATCAGTTTTGATGGAAGTGAGTTAAGATCTAAAATGACAGCTCGAAAAGGAGAAAAGATTGTAAAAGCAACTAAAGATGATTTCCAAATTGGAGATATTGTTGGTATTGATCATAAAAAAGTTAATCCTAAAGATCAATTTAGAATTTACAAAATTAATTCTAAAAATATTGGAGTTGAAAAGCTTAATCCAGGTAATGGTAGAGTAGGAGCACAAATGAGAGTTTCACCAAGTTTATTGTTTAAAAAATAATTGAAGGTAATGCACGGGAAGCTTGGCTTCCCAGGCTATCCTTCGTATATTCAAGTATATTAATAATTAAATAAATCAGAGTTATGTATAATTTAAATAAAGATGCTATTACAAATATTCCCACCTTTTTTAGTGGAGTTAGTTCAAAACCAATAGTTACATTAGATGTTGCTAAAGAAAAAACTATAGAATATTTTACTAAAAATTATGATTTTAATACTAAACTTAAAAATTATATTTTAAACGTAAATAAATGTAAAAGTGTTGTTTCACTACAACAATATATATACGATGCTGCCCTTAAAGGTTTTAAAATAAAATCTAAAGTTAATATGGCTCAAATATATAAAAATAATTAAAAGTAATGCACGGGAAGCTTGGCTTCCCGGGATAGGGTTTGTATATTCACGTGTTGTTAATAATTAGCAACAATTAATTAATTTAAAAATAAAGGTATGTTAAATTACGAAAGTCAAGAGTTTAAGAGTTTAGAAGAGTTAAGAGAAATCGCTCCAAGTATTTTTACCCAAGTTGGTTCAGAAAGTACGAGTGATAAGTACACCCACATTCCAACTGATCAAGTGATCAAAGATATGGAATTACTAGGATGGGGTGTTGTAGATGCTAAAGAAGTTAAAGCTAGAAAAGAAACAACAGTTGGTTTCCAAAAGCATTTAGTTGTTTTTAGAAATAATGATGTTGTTATTAATGGTGAAGATGGGGATACAGTTTTCCCACAAGTATTGCTTACCAATTCTCATGATGGTAAAAATTCATTCCAATTTACAGCTGGATTATTTCGTATGATTTGTGAGAATGGTTTAGTTATAGCTACAGATACATTTGAAGATGTAAAGATCCGTCATATGGGTTATGATTTTTCAACTTTACAAGATACTATTAAAGAGATGGTTGAAAGATTACCTTTAACTGTTGAAGCAATGAATAAGATGAAAGAAGTTGAATTGCAAGAAGAGCAAATGTTTGATCTTGCTAAATCGTTTCTAGATATTAGAGTAGAAGGTACGGAAAATACCTTTGATGATCAAGCAATTGATGAAGTTTTAAATGTTCAACGTAAAAATGATGAAGGTAATATGCTTTGGGAAGTATTTAATCGTGTCCAGGAGAATATTATTGAAGGTAATTTCGAATATATTACAAAAACAGGAAAAAAACGTCAAGCTCGAGTTATTAAGAATTTCAAACAAGATCAGGACGTAAATAAAAAAATGTTTAGTAAAGCATTAGAATTTGTAGCATAATGGAAAGGATAACAAATAAAGTAGCGAAGGGGTTAATTCCCCTTCGTGAAAATTACGGAAATACCGGTATTGAAAACGCAGCTTTCTTTACCATCACCCCAAGTGAACGAGGTGAGGGATGGGAAGACGTAACGTATTATACCGAAAAAAAATACGGGCTTTATGCCGATCAAGGTGAAGGAGATCAATGGGTATATGTATTATCAAACCCATCATTACCTAAAGAATATCTAAAAATTGGATATACTAAATTAAAACCTGAGGAAAGAGCAATCCAAATATCATCTGCTACTGGTGTTCCTACACCTTATAAAGTAGAATGGGCTTATAAGTGTTTTAATGGTGAAATAGTAGAAAGAATGACTCATGAGAAATTAAAAGCATTTAGAGTCAATAATAGAAAAGAATTTTTCCACATTAGTTTGGAAGAGGCAAAAGATAATATTATATTAATTGGTAATAAATTTAAATAAAAATGAACATAACACAAGAACAATCAGATCAAGATAACACAAAATCAGAATTAATTCAAGATTTAGTAGCAACTTCAACAGTAATGGATGAAATGTGGAGATACCACCCAGAAAATCCAAATAAAAAAGATATTATTAAAGAGTATAATATTTTAAAACAAATCCAAAAGGACATTGAATCTGAATTAGCGGATCTGGAAAAGTAATGTATATTTATAACTAAACGTTATTATGTACATATATAAAGCAAAATGTGATAGGGTAGTAGATGGTGATACCATTGATGCAACCATTGATTTGGGGTTTGATACCTGGAAAAAAATTAGAATCAGATTAGTTGGAATTAATGCAGCTGAATCTCGTACTCGAGATTTAGAAGAAAAAGAAAGAGGGTTGGCTGCTAAACAGTATGTTAAAGATATTTTAAATAAGCATGATAATGAATTTATATTACATTCTCAAGGTGTAGGTAAATATGGTAGATGTTTAGGTGATATATTTTTAGGTGATGTAAAACTGAATGATTTATTAATTACAGAAGGACATGCTGTAGCTTATTATGGTGGTAAAAGATGATAGATAAAAATAAAATATTTAAATTGTTTATAGAAGGTAAAGAAGTGGTAGATGATAAAACTGAAAATGAGATTAAAGATTTCATGAATAGCCCTTATGCTAAAATTGGGATGTTTGTTAAACTTATACAAAACCATGAAACCTTTCATAAAAAACTATCAAAGTTTCTTAAACAAGAACAACCCGATTATAATGTAGAATCAACTAAAGAAGCATCTGAATATACTGTATATTATAGAGCGTGGAGTTATATTAAACATATTAATACAGATAAAGATGAAGATATTAAAGCTATTGTAAGTTTTGATTATGAAATCTTATATAAAGTATTAGATGGTGCCCTTAGTTTTTTTGAAGGTTATGAAGAATATGAAAAATGCGCACATTTGTACAAAATAAAAGAAATATTAAAAGAATATTTAGAATAACTAGGTTACCCAAAAATCTATTCGTACATTTGAAATACAGGTTTTGGGAAAAAAAGGGGATGGGAATAAAGGTTTAAAAAGGGGGATAAAATTTACCTCTTATAAAATTACACATATGAGAAATAGAGAATTAATCAACAGAAAATTAGAAACATTAGACCATGTTTTAATTAATCTTCAAAGGATTGTAAACACCAATGAACCACTTCAAACTTACAAAGAAGGTATTGAAAAGGGTAAAAACATTATTGAAGAAATTAGATCTATGGTTGAAAGAGAACCGAGAGTTAATGAATAGATTTAACCAATTAATAAACGCTTTTGGAAACATGCCTGCTATATATGAGGGAATTAAAAACCGAATATTTGTAAAGGAGGATGTTGAACAAATAGCTGCTATTAGATGGTCGATTTGCCAACAATGTACTTACCTAGATAAAAAAGGAAGCAAATGTACCATACCAGGTACTCAACCTTGTTGTTCTTTATGTGGTTGTTCTATGGCAAGTAAAACACGTTCTTTAATATCATCTTGTCCAGATGGAAAATGGGCAAGATTTATAGACGACAAAGAAACAGCAGACGAATTAATTAAAAATTTAAAATAAAAGTTATGAAATTATCAGCAGAACAAATCCAAGCTAATTGGGTCGAATTTAAAACTAATATTGGAACCTATATTACTGGGGATCGTAAAGAAAAATTATTTGATTTTTATAATAGATATGAAGACCGTATCATTTTAATGCCAGCGGCACATAAGAAAGAATACCATTCAGCATTTCCAGGTGGATATGTAGATCATGTTAATAGAGTAGTAAAAGCAGCTTTATCCATGTCCGCTGTATGGGAAGGATTTGGTTGTGATATGACTACATTTACCCAGGAAGAATTAGTATTTTCGGCTATTAATCATGATTTAGGTAAAATGGGGTCTGATACTGAAGAAGCATATATACCTCAGACAGATAATTGGAGACGTGATAAATTAGGTGAAGATTATATGTTTAATAAGGCATTACCCTTCGCAGCCGTTCCAGATCGTGGATTATTTTTACTCCAACAACATGATATTAAATATACTTTTAATGAAATGTTAGCTATTCAGACACATGATGGTTTATATGACTCAGCAAATGAGAAATATTTAAAAGCATTTATGCCAGAACAAAAACCTCGCACCTCTCTTCCATTTATTTTGCACCAAGCTGATATGATGGCGGCGCGTATTGAATTTGAAATTGAATGGTTACCAAAGTTCTCTAAGAATAGCGTGGCTACACCAAAGAAAAATTATACATTGAGTGGAAACATAAAATCATCAAAGACTAAGGCATTAAATAGTGTATCAAGTCCAGGATTAAAGAATATGTTAGATAGTTTATGATATTAACTTTTACAATTATATTAGGAATTTTGGTCGTTATCTTCGGATATACGACCTTTAACCTTTTACGTAAGAATGAAAAGGCAGAAGATATATTAGTTTCACATCAAGAATTTATTAATAAAATAGATGAACATATTACTTTTTCAAATCAAAAATTAAAAGAAATTGATACTAGAGGTGCCTTTAAAAGTGATGATGAAATAGGATGGTTTTTTAATGAAATTAAAATAATCCAAAATGATTTATCCCAATTTAAAAAAGAAAATAACTAATGGCCGAAGTTAGAAAAAGAAAGAAAAAAAGTAAGAATTACTTTACTCAAGAAACTGAAGATTATATAGTTAAATATAATAAACTAGATCCAATCAAAGATCAAAAACAAAGGAGTAAAATATATGAACAGCATATACATTACCCCTATTTTAAACTTACACAAAATATAATTCATACTTTTAAATTTTACCATACTGAAGTTGAGAATTTAGAACATTTACAACATGAAATAATTACTTTTTTATTATCAAAAATACATTTATTTGACCCCACAAGGGGGGCCAAAGCCTATTCTTATTTTGGTACCATAGTTAAACGTTGGTTAATATTATATAATACTAAAAATTATAAAAAGAAAATTAATAAAGTTGGAGTAGAAGTATTAACTGGAGAAAATTCAACTCATACTTACAACCAAGGAGATGAAAAAATAAAAAGTGATTTAGACAAGTATGTAGATATATTTGTTGATCATGTTTCAGAAAATATATTTGAATTATTCCCAAAAAAGAATGATGCTCAAATTGCAGATGCTATTTTAGAATTATTTCGTAAAAGAGAATTATTAGAGGTATTTAATAAAAAGGCATTATATATCTACATAAGAGAAATGGTAGATGTAAAAACCCCAAAAATTACTAAGATAGCAGATAAACTTCATGTTATTTTTAAAACCCAATATATATTTTATTTAGAAAACGGGTACGCTAAATTTTAGGTTTTTTTATATTTATAACAAAATAACATTATGGGATCATTAGATAGTGTTGTATTTGGGAAGAAAAAATTCTCTAATATCTTAGAAGAGATATACAACAATCAAAAAAAGAAAGAAAAACAAATATCGGGTTTAATATCTGAACTTAAGCCTCTTATTAATGATATTGGTGATGCAACTTTAATTGTACCACTTATCAAAGAATATATGGATATTGGCGTTCGTAACGATGAACAATTAATTAAAATGGCTACTATAGTACAGCGTGCGCTTAATAATAGTTCTAGCGAAGATGCATTGGGTATTACCGAAGATGAAAAACAACAATTAATGGAAGAGTTAGATAAGCTTAATACAAATTTCGAAGAAAAAAAAGATGGCAAATAAATATGGCTTTTCTAGTGTAAATAAACAATTAGGAGTTAAGTCAACTAATTCATCCCCTAATTCAAACCCTACAGTAACACCAACCGTTATTTCTGCTAGAGTAACAGACATTATATTAGATGACCAACACCCTCAATTTGAAGTTTTGGGTGGATTTAGTTGTATAGGAACTATTTTTTATGAAATGGTAGAAGGAGCAAGTTTATCTTTTAGTGGAGGAAATACAGCATTACCTCTACTCCCTTATATAAAAAATTACCCTTTAGTAAATGAATTAGTACTTTTATTTTTAGTTCCTAGTAATAAAGTAGGCCAACAATCAAATGTTAAACAATATTTTTATTTAAACCCTATATCAATTTGGAATAGCCCTCACATGAATGGTTATCCAAATCTTTTAGACACGACAACAACACAAAATACTGAAAATAAAAATTATCAACAAATAGAAGAGGGTCAAACACGAAAATCTACAAAAGAAGAAGTAGATTATGATTTTAATTCTCCTGTAGTTGGTGGAACATTTGTAGAAAGAAGTAATTTACACCCACTATTAGCTTTTGCAGGTGATATTATAGTTGAAGGTAGATGGGGTAATTCAATTCGTATTGGTAGCACTGCAAAAACAGGAAATATTCTATTTAATAATAATTGGTCAGATGTAGGTGAAAATGGTGATCCTATTACTATTCTAAGAAATGGTCAACCTTCAGATGCACCTGATAATGGTTTTACTCCTATTATTGAAGATATAAATAAAGATTTATCTTCTATATATTTAACTTCTAAACAAACAATTCCATTAGACTCACCTATTACATCATTTGCTGCTTTTAGTTCACCACCCGAAACTATTACTACCTTTAGTGGAAGTCAAGTTATAATAAACTCAGATAGGTTAGTATTTAATTCAAAATCCAGTGACATTATATTAAATTCTTTTCAAAATGTATCTATATCCGGGGTAAGATCTATTGGCATATATTCTCAAGAAGGAGATATTTCTTTACAACCTGGTAGAGGTAAAGTAAGGTTGGGAGATTATAATGCAAACCAATCAGTAATTTTAGGTGATAATTTTATGGAAGATTTTCAAGATCTTCTAAAAAAACTAAGAAATTTATGTCAATTACTTACAGGGGAACCTAAATTATATATAAGTGGAGGAGCAGCAGGTTCGGTTAAAACTACTATAAATTTAATGTTAGATAATATTGATAGTTATACTTCTAAAATTGTAAAATCTATCTAAAATGACAGAAAAAGCACTACTTGCCTTAGCTGCAAAAGAATTATTATCTGATAAAGGTAAAAAATTATTAGGGGATAAAATAAATATTAAGGAAATAACAAATAGAATATCTTCTTTATCTAGTAAATTTAATATTGATTTAACCACTTTAGCAACTGCGGCAGCAGCAGCCGCCGTTACTGTGGCTGTAAAAGAATCTAATAAAACAGATAAAACTAAAACTGCTAAAGAAAGAATAAATGATAAAAAAGAGTCTGTTAAAAATACTAAAAAGAATTTAGTTGATAAGGCTAAAAAAGAAATAATTGCTTTAAAAAATAAATTAAAAAGCGAAATACCCATTATAGAAGAATTTGAAATCAAGGGTAGAATATTTGATAAAATAACGGGTAATGTATTACAAGGAGTTAAAGTAGAACTTGGACTTAGTGTGGCTGAAGTTGACATTAATACTCCTGAAAATGTATCATTAGATAATCCTACTAATGTACCAGTAGAATTAGTTACCCCGATTCCAAATTTTGATTTTAATGCTGGTGTTTATGCTCCCATACCAAATCAAAAAACAATAACAGATAAACAGGGTAGTTTTTCAATTAAATTAAAACTTCCTATAATTCCTAAAAATCAAAAAACCCCACTTAAATTAGGGTTATTATATACTAAATCTGGGTTTGTACCCTCTAGTGCCCCCATAATTAATGGTGATCAAACTATTAAATCTAATCTTCAAGCTTCAAGTTTAATTAATCTTGATAAAGCAGCTAAAAATATATCTAAAGAATATAATGATACTGTTGATGAAGCTCAAAAATTAGTAAAAGCAATAGCCTTGAACCCCGAATTATTAGTTATTTCATCTGCTAAAATTGGAATCGATATACTAGTAGGTATTATTAAAACTAAAACTATCCCTATGGCTGTAGGAATATTAATAGCCTTCGGTATTTCAAAATTAACCCAATCAAATAGAAAAACATGCCCCACTCCTGAGGAATTAGAAGAACTTATTAGAAAAAGAAATAAATTAGTAAGACAACTTAATCAAATATTTGCTAAAATAGTAGCAACTACAGCATTAGCATATGCCTTTAAAACGTTATCTGCAACATTAAAAGGTGTTAGTTTATCTTTGGATTCAATTCCCTTACCTCAAGCTATAGGTACACCACCAGCTAAAGATTTTGGTGGTTTAATATTTTCACAACCTTATTCTACTACAGCTAAACTAAGAACTATTACTTTACAAATAAAAGAACTAGAAAAAAATTCTAATGAATTAAGTAAGGCAACCTTAGTGGCATTAGTATTTCTAATCGCGGCCGCAGCTACTGTAATAATTTTACTATTAGGTTTAGATAAATTAATGCAAGAATGTGCTGAAGAAAATGGAGTTACACAAGTAGAATTAACTGCTATTAACCAAGAATTATTAGATTTAGCTGAAGAACAAGAAGAAGATGGAAATCCTGTTATTAAAAGTGTTAACGGATTTATCTTTAGTGTAGAAACAGATAACTCAAACCCTATAGGTACTTTAAAAAGAAGATTTGCTGTAGCAAAAGATAATAGAGGTGTTACTTTATTAAAAGGTGAACCTTCATTTAGTTCAAATGATCAAATATTAATCGATGAACTTATATTTTACATACAACAAAACGATTTAAAAGCATTCTAGTTTAATATTTATAATAAATCAATACAACATGAAATTAAGTCAATTAAAAACTATTGTAAAAGAGGCCGTAAAAGAGGCTATACAAGAGGAGATGAAAGACATCCTTATTGAAGCTGTACGTGCTCCTAAATCTGTAGTCTACGAAAATAGTATGGGTGTACCTAATACAAATATAGGAACACCTGGTCCAATGAATCCCGTAGCACAACAAAAAATGCCTGAAGATAAAAGAATGGCAATGAAAGAAAATATCCAAAGCGTATTAGGAGGAATGATGCCCGGAGCAAACGGAACATTATCAGCCACATCCACAGATATTCCTTTACAAGTAGGAAGTGGGGATACAACATCATCCAATGGTAGTTTACCACAAGGGAATGTTAGTATGGATCAAATTATGGGATTAATGAAAAGTAAAGGATAAAAATGGCATTCGGAGCAACAAGAAAATACCCAAATGATTTACGACCTAGAGTCGCTATTGGTGTTGATTTACCATTTAGTGGTCCTGTTGCTTTTATTCCTAACTATCAAACTAAAGATGCCATAAAAAATAATCTAATTAATTATCTATTAACAAACCCAGGAGAAAGAATTGAAAATCCTTTATTTGGGGCGGGTTTAAGAAGATTTCTATTTACCCAAATAACAGATAATGATCTTGATTATATAAAAGAGGATTTACAAAGTAAAATTGAATTAAATTTTCCAACAGTAAAATTAGAAGAAGTAGATGTATTACAAACAGTTAATACAAATACTATAAGAGTAATAATAAGCTACTCAATCCCTAATACGGGTATAAATGATACTTTAGAATTAAATTTTAACTAATGGCAACACAGAATAAAGACATAACATATATTAATAAGGATTTTAATAATATTAGATCCCAACTTATTAATTTTTCACAAACTTATTTTCCAAATACTTATACCGATTTTAGTCCTGCTTCTCCGGGTATGATGTTTATAGAACAAGCAGCTTATGTTAGTGATGTTTTATCCTTTTATTTAGACAATCAAATTCAAGAAACATACTTACAATATGCTAGGAATTTTGATAATTTATATGATCTTGCTTATATGTTTAGTTATAAGCCAAAAACAACAGGATTAGCAATAGTAGATGTTGACTTTTATCAACAATTACCTGCTAAAACAGTAGGTAGTGAAACTGTACCTGATTTTAATTATGCCTTAAGAGTATTAGAAAATACCTCAGTTTCTTCAGATAGTGGTGTTAAGTTTATAACACAAGATCCTATAGATTTTACAGTATCTTCTTCTAGTGATCCTACAACATTATCCATTGCCCAAGTTAATAATGGTGAACCCACTTACTATTTATTAAAGAAAACAAGAAAAGCGGTTTCTGGAAATATCTTATCTAAAAGCTATAGTTTAGGAGCTTATCAAGAATTTCCAACTATAGAATTAACGGGTAACAATTTAGCTAACATTTTAAGCATTACAGATTCAGATAATAATGAATATTATGAAGTTGATTACCTAGCTCAAGATTTAGTATATGATAGTATTAGAAATACAAACGTAAACGATCCTAATAATTATTTAAATACTGATGCTCCTTATATATTAAAAACTAAATCTACAAACCGCAGATTTATTACTAGATTTTTAAATAATCAAACTTTACAAATCCAATTTGGTTCTGGTAAACCCCTTCAAATAGATGAAGAAGTAACCCCTAATCCTGATAATGTAGGTCTAGGTTTACCTTTTGGAGAAAATAAATTAACAACAGCATATAGTCCAACAAATTTCATATTTACAAATACTTATGGAACCGCTCCTAGTAATACAACACTATCAGTACAATACTTAGCAGGTGGAGGAACAAGTGCAAATATTGATGCTAATGCTTTGATTCAAATAGATACTTCTACCGTTCAATTTTTAAATGGAGACATAACTAATACACCAACAGCAGATTTTGTATTTAATTCTATTGCTGTAAACAACCCAATAGCTGCTAGTGGGGGTGGAGATGGTGATACTATAGATGAAATAAGACAAAATTCTTTATCAAATTTTAATACACAACAAAGAAATGTTACGGCAGATGATTATTTAGTAAGAGCCTTAAGTATGCCCCCTAAATTTGGAGTAGTAGCTAAAGCTTTTACAACCAAGGCATCAATTCAAGATCCTGATACTATTTTAGATTTATATATTTTAACTCAAGATATTAATACTAAATTAACAAAATCTTCATCAACTATAAAACAAAACTTAAGATCATATCTTAGTCAATATAGAATGATTGGTGATACTGTTAATATAAAAGATGCTTTTATAGTTAATATAGGGGTAGAATTTGATATTATAACTTTACCTAATTTTAATAATAATGAAATATTAGCTAAATGTATAACTGCTATACAAGATTATTTTGTTACTGATAAGTGGCAAATAAACCAACCTATAGTAATAAGAAATTTAACAATTATTTTAGATAAAATAGATGGGGTACAAACAGTAGCTAATTTACAAATTATAAATAAAGCAGGTACATCCTCAGGATACTCAGAATATGCTTATAGCATACCAAGTGCAACACAAGGAGGTGTAGTTTATCCTTCATTAGATCCTTCAATTTTTGAAGTAAAATATCCTAATGAAGATATAAAAGGAAGGATAGTATCTTTAGGTACTGGAGCCTTTGGTTTTGGAGGATTTTAAAAAATAAAACATGGCAGTATATAAATTATTTCCCTTAAAAGATGCATCAATGTATGCTTTTTATCCCTTTATGAATACAGGGATAGACCCTATTATAGAAGTAGGTAACTTAAATGTAAATATTAACCCTGTACCTCAGGTATTTAGATATGTAATTGAATTTGACCAATCTGAAATTGAGGATGTTGTAGATAATAAAGTAGGAACAGGAAAAACATTTGCTAGTGGGTTAAAAGCTTATATAGCTAGTGCACAAGGTATAATTTTTGATACAAATCTAGAAATATACCCTATATCAGGTTCATGGAACAATGGTAATGGTACATATTTAGATTCACCCTTTACTGAAAATGGTGTAAGTTGGAAAGCTAGAAATTTTTCAGGATCAGCAGCTTCTGGAGCTGAGTATTGGAATTTAAATGTTCCATCATATGCTACTTATGTAACTTCTTCATGGTCATCAAGTATGGAAGGTGGAGGTACCTGGTATACAGGTTCAAATGATCCTAACAATTTAAATGTAACAACTTCAGTTGAATATAAATTAAGATCTAGTAAAGATTTAAATGCCGATGTTTCTGATATAGTAAACATATGGTATTCTAGTTCAAAAAATATAGGAGGATACACTAATATAGTTAATGATGGATTTATAGTAAAATGGGAAGATTCAATCGAATTTAATACCGCTGATGCTATACAACCAATAATGCAGTTTTACTCAGTAGATACCAATACAATTTACCCCCCCGTTCTAGAAATTAAATGGGATGATCAAATATTTGAAACAGGTAGTTTACCATCTTTAGACACATCAGATATATTTGTTGCTTTAGATAATAATCCTGGGGTATTTTATAGTGAAAGTGTAAATAGGTTTAGATTAAATTGCAGACCAGATTATCCTGTAAGGAAGTTTATGACAAGTTCAATAGATACTGTAAATCATTATTTACCAAGTGGTTCCTTATGGGCTATTAAAGATTTAGATACAAATGAATTTATAGTAAATTTTGATGATAATTATACTAAAATAAGTTGTGATTCTACAAGTAATTATTTTGATGTTTATATGGCTGGATTACAACCAGAAAGATATTATAAAATTTTAATACAAACCACTATTAGTGGAAGTACCCTAGTTAAAGATGATAATTATTATTTTAAAGTTGTTAATGGATAATGGCAGAAGAAAGTATAGATCTTAGAAAAGAAGTTTTTAATAAAGCACAATATATTAAAACTATTAATACTAGTTTTGATCAATTTGGGGCTACAACTATAAATGAAGATTTAAAAGCTCAAGTAACTGTTGAAGAATTCTTTGGATTATACAATTCTCTTTTTTATGATATACCCGCTTTAGGTGAGACTAATTCTCATGATTATTTAGTTAAAACTAGTGGTGGTTATATTAATTTTGATGAAATAAATGAAGAAGTAAAAGCATTACAAGCAGAAATTGCTCAATTGAGACAAGATTTACTTAATGCACAAATGGAAAACATTCAACAAACAGCAGCAAGTTCAAATGACCCGGTTACAGATGCATTATTAAAACAAACTAATACTATATTAAATACAGCAAATGCTCAAATAGTAGAAACTAATACAACTTTAGAGGAAAATACTCCTACATCAATAAATAATGGAGGAAGTTATTAATAATATTAGATAAGATATGACATTAGAAACAATAATAAAACCCTTAGACCCTGATACCTTTGAGTATCAGACATATTCTAACTCAGATGAACAACTAATAGTTCAATCTTCTCTTGATACTATATTTACTCCAACTACGGATTATATAGAACATTATGTATATGATCAAAATAAAAAGTTAATATACCCAGCAGTTACAACCCCTTTAATTGACTATAATGTAAAAGAAGGTGATGTATTATTAGATCCTGCTGCCAATTTAGAAGAATTAGGTTTTGATGTTGGTGTTTATAGTATATTGTATTCTTTCTATAGAAAAAGAGGTTCTTCTTCTACTACAAATAAATATTTTATATCTGAAATTTCCTCAGATAGAACTGAAATAAGACTAGATAGTAATGTTATTGAAAATGAAGATATTATTTCTTCTGTTAATGATTTTATCCAATATAGAGAAGAACAAACATATTTTGTTGATTTTTATTTAAACTTTGGTCAAAATAAAACTATTATTGCCAATAATATAAAGTTAGAAACTGAAGAAAACATTGATCCTACAGTTTTAATAAAATTATATGAACCTTTACCTTCTAATTTTAATGTAAAGGATGAGTTATGGTTAGTAGAATTATTATCACTACCTCAGGCATATGAAGTAGATTTTCCATTTGAACCTACGATAGAAGAAGATTTTACTTATATCGCTGGTCCAAATTATAGTTTAAATGTAACAGGACAAACATCAACCCCTGGAGAATTATTTTCCTATAATACTTTACTAAACTCCGATGTAACTAGCTCAATAAACCAAATACAAAGTTTATTAAATGAAAAAGAGATTAATATAAATATTGATTATGAAAAATATTCAAATTTTGTTAATTTTAGTTCAGCAAAAACAAGATTAGAAAATTTCTTTTATAAAGTAGAATTAATTCAATCTTATACACTTCAATTAACTTCACTTAATAATCAAATAACAAGTGATACTACTAATACCTTTGCTTATAGTTCAAGTGAAGCTAATTTAAATAATCAAATAGATACCATTATAAAGAATTTTGATGGTTATGAATATTTTTTATATTTTAATAGTGGATCAACTTCATCATATCCAAAATCTACTACAGAACCTCCATATACTTTATACCCAACTAGCAATACTGAAGTTCAATCTTGGATAACTTCTTCAGCAGCTTCTGCTTCTGCATATGATGATGAAAATAAAGATTGGTTATATTTTTCAATCCCTGAATATTTAAGAGAAGACCCAGCAAATAGGAATTATGAATTATTTGTTGATATGGTTGGTCAATATTATGATAATGTTTGGACTTACACTAAGGATGTAACAAATAAATTTGATGCTGATAACCGTTTAGATTATGGTATTTCTAAAGATTTAGTAGCAGATGCTATTAAAGACTTTGCAGTTAAGTTATATTCAAATAATTTCAATACTGACGATTTATTTACCGCCTTTTTAGGTATAACCCCTTCGGGTAGTTCATTCCCTTTCCCTTATATGACAGGATCAATTGGTGGTGCAGTTGCAACACCTTCTGGGTATGAGTACGTAGATACACAAATATCGGCATCAAATGATATAATTCCATTAGACGATATCAATAAGGGCATATATAAACGAATATACCATAATATACCATATTTACTTAAAACTAAAGGTACAGTAGCTGGTCTAAGAGCATTAATTACCTCTTATGGAATACCAGATACTATTTTAAGAATAAGTGAATTTGGAGGTAAAGATAGAAATGAATCACAGGATTATGACTTAAAACAAGATGTGTTTAATTATGCATTTGATACAGGAGAAGATTCTGATAATTATGTATCATCTTCCATGGTACCAAATACTTTATTTCCAAACCAGGATTCGGGTATCGACCAAGTGGGTACAGTTCAATTTAGATTTAAACCATCAACAATTCCACTACCTATTAATAATGTAGTAAATCCTAATATAAGATATTCACAATCCTTATGGTTAACTGATAGAAATAGTGGTGCACCAACTTGGGATGATGCGGATTTAGGAGCAGCTGTGGTATTAGAATATAATGGAAATGGTCTTATTAGTGGTTCATACTCGGGATCAGTACCAGATGCAAGGGATATTAATGCTACTTTAAAATTTTACCCTGATATTGAATATTCTCCGACAGAATTTTGTGTTGTAGAAGCTCCCTTCTTTAATGATGATTGGTGGTCTTTACAATTAACATATATAGGGGATGGTCCAGCTGGTAACTCTACAGTAACTGCTTCAATGTTTGTAGCTAATGAAATTGATGGGGAAATTGGATTTTCTTTATCATCATCTAAATTAAATCTAGATGGTAGATCTTGGAATAGAAGTAACCATTTTAAAATAAATGATGAAGTTAACCGTGTTATAAATACTAAAACATATACACCATTTTCGGGGTCATTCCAAGAATATAGAATGTATACCCCAATGATTAGTCAAAGTAATTTCTTTGATTATGTAGTTAATCCTTACTCAGATGAAGGTAACGGTATTAATTCAACCCCAAACCAACAATTTTTTAGAGCAGCTTTAGGTAGTCAATTAGATACTGGTAGCAGAACATCTATCCATCCTAGAGTAACGGGGTCAGCAGTACAAATTACACAATCATTTTCAAATGGTGGGAGTTCATTTTACTTACAAACGAGTAATGATGATGCTTGGGTTACCAATATAGAAAATATATACCAAGATCAAGTACCAGCGGGTATAAAAAATAGAATTACAAATAAAATACAAACAGAAAAATTAATATTAGCTGAAGCACCTTATGGTTTTTCAAACCCAACAGCTTCAGTTCCTGATATTTCAAGTGCTGGAAATGATTCGCAAACCATTTCTTCAATGGAATCAATGCAGCAATATTCATTTACTAGTCAAAGTTATACTCCTAATGTTAACTATTTAGAAGTAGCATTTTCACCAGCAAACCAAATAAATGATGATATAAATGCTCAGTTAGGGTATTTTAACTTAGGTGAATTTATTGGAGATCCAAGATTTGTTTCTTCATCCTTATACACATATCCTGATCTAGATAGATTAAGAAATGAGTATTTTGAAAAATATATGGATAGCTATGATATAGTTGATTTTATTAGATTAATTAAATTCTTTGACAATTCATTATTTAAAATGATTAAGGATTTTACACCTGCTAGGTCAAGTTTAGCTGCTGGTGTAGTAGTAAAACAACATATATTAGAAAGAAATAGACAAAGACCTGCTCAATTAACATCATCCCTACATGACTATGAAGGTTTAGTAGTAAATTTACCTAAAGACTACAGTTCAGGTTCATCGGATTTCCCACAATATTCAACAGAAGGTTCTTCTCTATATAAATTTAGTGGTGGAACAGGTGGTTCATTTGAAAAATTTAATGGTTTACAAACGTACCCTTCTGGTTCTAAAGGTTTAGGACCAGATAATAGATTTGAAATAACACAAAGCTGGCAAGATGGAAATGATGAGTCAATATTAAATACAACTAATTTTAATCAAAGTAGTTCACAATATATTAGTGGATCATATTTAGGTCCTAGAACAGGGGAAAAAAATAACCAAGATGAATTTTATACTGGTATATTTAGTGGTTCAGAAATAGTTGTAACTACACAATCATTAAACCCAGGATGTGGTCCTTACCTAAATGCTAATGATACTCCTATAGTATATAAACCTATTTTCTTTACTTTATCTACAGGACTTGATCAGGTAGTTCAACAAGGGGAATTTTTAAATCAGGATAATGTACCACCTAATGGTACTGCTTGGATATCATCAATACAAACTAATAATCCTATATCAGGTCAACAGCAAGTTTATGCCATAAAGTTAAGCCAAGATGATATAAATGGAAATGAAGTTATTAACTATTTAGATGATTTTGATAGTTTAAGACTTATTCTTCCTAATGCCTTACTTCCATTTAACGAAGGGGCGGTAGAATATATTATAACCGGAAGAACTATATATTCGGATCATGCTTTATTATTTGTATCACAAGAATTGGGTATACAAGGTAATAATTATTATAGATCAATACCTCAATTGGTTGGTCCAGATTTAATATATCCTGCTATTACAGGTTCAGTAAATAATGGTGGGTCAGAAAATTGGAGTTTGCTAACTCACACAGATTATAATACTTTAGGTACTGTATTTGTTACTGCAGCCGATACATCCCAACAAGGTGTATTTTTTAACACAGGTATTTCTAATCAAGAACAAACTTGTTTCTATTGGAATGGTAGACCGGCAGAATTAATTGACCCTTTAAATTTTTTCGATACAGGATCAATTAATTCCTTTTCAACCGCTTTTGTTAATACAGAATCAGCATATACAATTCCATATACACCAAATGTACCATGGATTATATCCGCATCGATTACATTATCCTCTTCTTTTGATGTTAATGCAGCTTCAATCATAGAAGATGATGGGGTATACCATTCAGGATCATCATATCAAGGTTCTGGGTTAACAAATCAAAATTTCACATTAGGTTTATTTACCCAACAAGTTGGATTTTTCTATCTTAATAAAACTGCTACTGCCGGTTCGGCATTTGCTGCAAGTGAAAATGCAACTCCTACCTCTTCTAATACAAAGGTATTTGTTAATACTTCTGGATTAATTAGTACTAGTACAAATTTTTATAATGAAGAAGGATTAGAATCTAAACTTAGTGGTTTTACAACTGGATGGTATAAAATAGCAAATGGAAAAACAACAGGTACAGGGTTAGATTATGTGGTAGTTTATTTATCATCAGGAATTCTTACTACTAATGCAACAACAATATCAACTACATATCAAAACCCATCTTCTCCAAGTAAGGCATCTTTAATTCCTACAGCTGTTCCTATAGGTACTTTATTTAGACCTGCTCCTAAAACAACTAAAGATTTAGGAACTGTTAATTTTAATGGTCCTGTTAATAATAACTGGAACACACAAATTCCAGGTAATTCAGGTTCAGGAGCTTCTATGTCTACTTTAGGTGGTCACCCAAAAATAAAATCTGCAGGTACTGCTTCTTTAAAATGGGATTTCCCATCACTAACTCTAGCAGGAACACCTCCAACATTAGGTTCTGGTGGTACAAACGTATTTGTACCCTTCTCAGGGTCTAGTGTTTCATCAAATGGTGATTTTTCAATTGATCCTTCTAATGGGTGGGCAACTGTAGTTTTTGCAGATCCAAAAATGTTAAATTATAGTAGTGGTAATGTAGATAGTATGGGAGCTACTTATGATGGTGCAGTTCAAATTGATCCCGCAGGAATTGTAGATTTTATAAATGCTAACCAAGGTTCAGTAAGTATTAGTACAATTGAATCTATTAGATTTAGAACAAATGCTGAAATTATATCCAATAGTACTAACACATTCCAAGTTCAATTTGTTGCTCAAGGATGGGATGAAACCAATGAGAACTTAACTATAGAAGAAGTCCTTAATACTGAAACATCTCAACTTATAGGTGGAGTACAAAAAGCTATCTTCAGTAATGCAATAAGCCCTATAAAGCAAACACCTTTACAATTACCTGATGGTGGTGATCCAGATAAGTATATAAAATTATTTTTTAGAATAAAAAATACTGGTGGTAGTGCTTTTACTTATACATTTAATCTAGAAGAAGTTGCTGCTTTTGTAGAGTATGATGATGAAGGTGATTCTGCTTATTATCCGGGATTAAACCTATATGATGACCTTTATACTGGTGGAGGTTCTCCAAGTGAAAGATATCAAGCTGGTACCTCTAACCAAGCCCCTACTTTAGTAGCAGATTATTATTCTGAAGCTGTAGTAGATGTTTATCTAAAAAGAACAGGATCATATCTTGGTGGTGATTATGATTATATTATTACTTCATCAGTTTATGATGCATCAACGGGACTTGGTGGATATTCAGGTTCAATATATTCAGGTTCAATATTAACTTTTAGTGATGGTCCTATTGAAATATATAATGATGTCCCTGTATCAACAAATACTCAATCTTCTTATAACCAAGTAGGTGATATGTATTATGTTGAATACTCAATGAGTAGATTTAAAAGTGGTTATTATGATAATTCTCAACAAATAGCACAAAATATTGCTTTTGAAACAGATAGTGATTTATCTAGAATAGAAATAACCCAATCAGCTGAAGGCTCAGGTGCTTCTACCTATAATGCTACTGGTAGTCTTAAATTAAGAAAATATAAATTAGGAGACCCAGTTTCTGGTTTAGGTCAAGAAGTATTATCAATACCTTTTCAACCTATTGGTTTTACAAACCCTATAACCGTAGATATAGAATCACCATTAACTGAGTTTTTTGAACATGATGATGTATATAAATTTTCAATTGCATTAGATAAAGTAAATGTAGGATCAGGTATGTTAGTTCAAGAACTTACTGCTAGTATCTTCCCAGGCCAATCAATATGGGCACCACTTGTATCCACACCTGCAGTTAATAATTATAAAACAGCATCAGCAACAGATTTTATAGTTCCAACTTACTATGGTGATGATGTATTGCCATTTAGTTTAGCACTAGATTGTCAACCTATGTTAAATAATTACTCTTTAGGAAGAGAAAATACTTGGTTAATGGATGTTTCTTATAATAACCAATCAGGTTCTATAATTCCAGTAAACCAAGAACAAATATTATCGGGTAGTGCTGTTAGAGCAACTGTTCCAGATTCTAATTATACTCAATTATCATCTATTATACCAAAATATAAGGGTGCAAAATCAACTAGTCAACAATTAAATTTATGGAATATAGGTGATACTGGAACATTTGGTAAAAACCCAACAATAGAATTAAGAGATGCTTATTTTGGATACTTTAATGATATTTCAGATCCATACCCAAATCTTAACGCTGTAACCCAAGTTAATATAAACTATTTAATTGATGAACAGGGTAATGCCTTACCCCCTTCACTAAATGATCAACTTAGTATTGATACTTTTAAACAAGTTTTCCCAAATACCACATTAGGTAGGTTAGCAATTAAAGATGGAAAAAATCAATATACTCCACTTTCAACACAAACACCTATTAGTCGTATTATGGAGCATGTAACACCTATATGTTACTCCCAAAATAGTGGTAATAACTATAGCCCATCAATTCCATTATCCGGATCAGGTTATATTTCAAGATATGATAATGATGATGAAAATAATATAGATTTTGCACAATTCTCAGCAGCAGGTACTTCATCAATTTCAACAGGAGCACAACTACAAAATGTAAGTTACTATTTAGACCCCTCAGAAACTAATGCTTCCCCTGTTGGAGCAACAACCCCTTATTCTGTAACTAATAATACAGGATTTGCAAGTTATCCTCAAGGTACATGGGGTGGTAGTGATGGAGATGATTTAAATAACCAACAAATTGTCTCTGTTCAACATTCTGTTGTAACTACTTATGTAAGTGAAACAAGAAGAGTAGGAAGAGAATTAGAAATGGTAATGAAAATGTTTACAGGGTCTGATGAAGGTTCTGTATCATCATTTAATCTTGAAGGTATTGATTGTAAAGTTTACACAGATACTGGACAAGTTTATTTATTAACAGATGTAGATAATTATGGATGGTTTCGTTATGAAACAGAAACCACTATTAGAGAAAGAGTTACTAGTTATTTATTAAATGGTTTTGATAGATGGGAATACTCAAGAATACCAATCCCAGGAGGAGGAGTCAGATTTACGTGTGATTGGGAGATGTATGATACATTATTTGATTTAGGTTTAATGAGAGAAAGAGCACCTAAAAATGGATCGGGAGTTCAGGCTTTAGAATGGATATTTAAAGCAAATTCTGGAAATGTTGATATAAAAGTAGGTGAAAAAATAAGTTGGAAACTGGAAGGTTCATTTAAAGATGCTCGAGGAGGATACCAACAAGGTTATTTCTTCCCTACTTCGTATGAAGGGGCTTATACACCTGCTATGATAAAAGGAATGGGTGCTTTAGATTATAAATTAGAAGAAGCTAATAAAGCAGTAACACCTTATTGGACATTCTCAGGATCAGGTATTAATGTTGATTATTCTATTATAGAAATGTCATCTTCAAACTTTAATGAAGCTTATGGTACTGGTTTTTACCAAGGTGATTTACCTTATGAACCAGGATTTTCTCAATATTTCCCTGGAAATGTAGAGCCAAAAACAACCGCTTTTGATAAAATTGAAAATCCTATAGAATTTAAAGAAGGTGATGAAATAAGATTTGGTAATAATGAATCTTTTACATATAAGGTATTAGAAGTATTTGCTCCATCCGAAAATGTTAGTTCAAGCGCTGCCGGTAATTTTGCTAAGGTAAAACTTAGATTAGATAAACCTGTAGATACCTCAATTAATAAAGATTTCTTTTTAGTTAGAAGAACAATTACAACTCCTCAATCACTTTATTTGGATACGCCATTCCCTTATGGTATATTATCGAGTGGAAGTATTTATAAAGAAATAAAATCAACAGGATCTTTATTAGAATTTGGATTAACATCATCGAATGCAACAGGAAGTTTCCCTTCACCTGATTCAGAAGGTTTATATACAGCATCAATAAGTGAAGTGGAAGCTTTATCAACACCAGGTATTTTATACCCAGATTTTCCAACGGAATATCTAGTACAAAGTGCCTCTATAATAGTAAACGATTTAATTTCTAAAGGAATAATAGAATCCTAATAGAATGCATATTTATAACATATAACAACATTTATATAAAAACACAACATGGGATATTTAAACAATGCCGTAGTCACAGTTGACGCGATTTTAACAACAAAAGGTAGAGAACTTTTAGCTAGAAATGACGCTTCATTTCAAATAACACAATTTGCTCTAGGGGATGATGAAATAGATTATACTCTATATAATCCAAACCACCCATCAGGTTCAGCTTATTATGGTGAAGCAATTGATAATATGCCATTATTGGAAGCATTTCCAAGTGAGCTACAAATCATGAAGTATAAATTAACTACTTTACCTAGAGGTACAGCTAAATTACCTGTATTAGATTTAGGTTTTGCATCTATTACACTAAAACAAGGTGCTATATTAGCTATTACCCCTCAAACTTTAAATTATTTAGGTAACGAACAAATATTTGAAACATCAGGATATAGTGCAACTATAGGAGATGTAAGATTATTTAATATATTTACAGGGCAAGGAATTCAAACAGAAGCTGCAATATCAGCTAATGCTACTTCAACACAAACTTTAGGTACAAACGTAACTAAAACAGTAATTGGTACTCAGGTTAATATGACAGCTACAACTGTTAATACATTATTTGGTTCAAATACACAATTAAGAACAACATTAACTGTAACAGGATTAGATAGTGGTGCAAGATTAACAGTCCCAGTTACAATAACACAACAATCCTTAACTTAATAAGATATGGCATTTAAAAGATTAGACCCAGAAGATTTTGTAGTAAGTTCCGATTCGGTAACTTCAACAGTATGGAGTAATAATTCTCCTTCTTTGAACACTTACTTCTCATCTTCAACACAAAAGGAAGGTACATCAGGACCTTATTATTTAAACGTATATCAAACAGCATCTGATTCAGACCAAGCAGCAGTACAATTTCAAATTGCCTATGCTAATAAGAATGGTGGTGGTGGTGTCAATTTTGATTCTTCAGTACCTTTCAAATCAGCAACAACTACAATATATGGTCAATACAGAACCTTAGTATTAGAAGATGAAAATGCTTCATTTACTTTTGGTCCAACCTTTACAGGTAGTGCTGATAATGATTTTTATGTAATTTCCCCTGAAAGAGCAAGATATAAACAATCATTTCTACCAGGTTCTTTAAATTTAATATTATCAAGTAGTAATACTGTTGATTCATCAGATGGTTTATCTTTAACTGATGATTCAAATATGGTAACTCTACCAACTTATTATGGTACAATGAGAGCTTATCAACTAATTAGTGGTTCAGATGGTAGCTCATATGATGGAGGAGATGGATATACACCTAATAGTGGTTCATATGGTTTAGTGCTACCAGATATTGCTACAATTTTATTAAATGCGGCAGCATTAAATGATAATACATTAACAGGTGGTGGTATAAATTTAATTACAAATTCTGGTAGTGATACCTTTGGAGACAATCCAACAAAATTGTATGACCATATTAGCGCTTCAGTATCAATAACATCTTCAATGGGTGTAGATAATATTTTTGAATTAAATTCTCAAGAAACAATTACATCTGATTATGTATTTGTTAGAGCAAGAAATAATGAATATAATTATACAGAAAACCCATCATTTATATCAGGTTCAACGGGTGAAGTAATATTTCCATATTTCATTAATAACCCACAAACATACCCAACAACAATTGGGTTATATAATGATTCAAATGATTTATTAGCTGTAGCTAAATTATCAAGACCAATCCAAAAAGATTTTACAAAAGAAGCTCTTGTTAGAGTAAAACTAGATTTCTAAAATGAATGAGCGCTTACAAACAATTAACTTCAGAAGACCTAATAGTATCTCCATTTGAGGTAAATAAGAATTTCCATTATATTGGAGGTTTAGCTTTAACCGAATCAAATGTAGAAATTGGAAGATACATTGGACGAAACGGGGGGTATATTGAATCCGGTAGTTACTTAACAGGTAATGTACTTATGGGACAATTACCCCAAGTATTAGTTTACGATGGTATTCAACAACTATATTACTCAAACTACATATCGGGTAGTGGAGGTTTTGTGGGTGAAGCTATAACTGCAAGTATAGTTATAGGAGCTGATGAAGCAGGTAATCGTTTAAGAGGAAGTGTTGAAAATACAAATTTCTATAATTATGATCAAACTTCATTATGGCCTAGTAGAAATTTTCCAACACCAACCCCAGCAACATCCTCTATTCCTATCGGTGTAATTTCCATTCCTTCTAAGTTATGGGGTAATTACATCCAACCTGAATCTTTCTTTTTAGAAGGTAGTTCAGGTTCAATAAAAGATGATGGTGAAGGAAGATTATTATTCAAAGGTACAGAAAGTAATGCTACATTTGACTATATGTCTGGTAATATTATTTATGATCATGGTATTGTAACTATATTTGATTCACATCTACCTGGTGCAAAACCAGATCCTAATAGTGGGGGTGATGAAGATTTTTATGGTACAGCAATTTATGGTACTAGTTTATATGGAGGACAAGGAAATGCCTACTTAGATACCCCTATTTTTATAGAGTCTTTTATTACAAATAATAATGTAACTATGTCTTTTTCTAGTTCATTAACTATATATGAAACTCAATATAAAGCTACTATTAATGAAAATGAATTTAATTATTCATTAAACCCAAGTTCTATAACTGGAAGTGGGATACCAACAATATTTAGTGGTAGTGAAATAAATTGGGAAAATACCGCTTCTGTAGGTAAACAATTAAATACAATTACTGGTTCTTATTTTTCACCTTACATTACAACTGTAGGGTTATATAATGAAGATTTTGATTTAATAGCTGTTGGTAAGTTATCAAAACCTTTACAATCCTCCCTAACTACTGATACTACCATTCTGATAAATATAGATAGATAGTTCATATTTATAATAAATACCAATTAGAAAATGGCAGAACAGTTTAAGTACCAATCAGAAATAATTACAGGACAAATTGTAGAAGCACAACACGTTTCTCAATCTGTTGAAGCTTTTACAGGTGAAAAAGAATATGATATAGTAATTTCTGGTTCTACTACTTTAACAGGTTCAATGTATATTGACCCTAGTAAATTACTTTCAACTACTCAATCCCACCGTTTAACTTATAATAATGTAACAGGACAAGTATTTAAAGCACCAGCCATATCTGATGGTACCTCTGGTTCTTCTGGTACAAGTGGTTCATCAGGTACTTCAGGTACAAGTGGTACAAGTGGTTCAGATGGTACAAGTGGATCAAGTGGAACTTCAGGTTCTTCAGGAACCTCAGGTTCAAGTGGTTCAAGTGGTTCTTCAGGAACCTCAGGTTCAGGTACAAGTGGTTCTTCAGGAACTTCGGGATCAAGTGGTACAAGCGGAACATCAGGATCAAGCGGAACATCAGGAACTTCAGGTTCTTCAGGAACAAGTGGTTCAAATGGTACAAGTGGTTCATCAGGAACTTCGGGATCAAGTGGTACAAGCGGAACATCAGGTTCTTCAGGAACAAGCGGAGATTCAGGTTCTTCAGGAACAAGTGGATCTTCAGGAACATCAGGAACATCGGGTTCTTCAGGAACAAGCGGAGATTCAGGTTCAAGTGGTACAAGTGGCTCTTCAGGAACAAGCGGAGATTCAGGTTCAAGTGGTACAAGTGGATCAAGTGGAACATCAGGTTCTTCAGGAACAAGTGGTACAAGCGGTTCAAGTGGAACAAGTGGAGATACAGGTTCTTCAGGTACAAGTGGTTCATCTGGTAGTTCAGGTTCATCTGGTGAAGATGGAGATAAATATAAAACAACATCAACAACCTCCTTTACATTAGGTAATACAACAAATGATACCATAAATGTTGATACAGGTTTAGCTTATTCTGTAGCCCAATCTATAATAATAGTATTTAATACTACAAATTTTCAAGAGTGTGAAGTTGTAACTTATAATAGTGGGACCGGTGTTTTAGAATTTGCCCCACCTACAAGAACAGTAGGTTCAGGAACATATTCATCTTGGTCAGTTAATTTAGATGGTGCTTCAGGAGGTGACGGTTCTTCAGGAACTTCAGGCTCAAGTGGTACTTCGGGTATTGATGGTTTACCAGGTACATCTGGTTCTTCAGGAACATCAGGAACTTCAGGTTCTTCAGGAACAAGCGGTTCAAATGGTACAAGTGGATCTTCAGGAACATCAGGAACATCGGGTTCTTCAGGAACAAGTGGATCTTCAGGCTCTTCGGGAACAAGCGGTTCTTCAGGTACATCTGGTTCAGATGGTACAAGCGGTTCTTCAGGTACAGCTGGTTCAGATGGTACAAGCGGTTCAAGTGGAACAAGTGGAAACTCAGGTTCAAGTGGCACAAGTGGATCAAGTGGAACAAGTGGATCAAATGGTTCAAGTGGCACAAGTGGTTCATCAGGTACTTCAGGTACAAGTGGATCAAGTGGGGGTAAAGGATTACCAGGTTTACCTGGTGAAAGAGGATCAACAGGTTCAGCAGGAACTTCAGGCTCATCAGGAACAAGTGGAACATCCGGTTCATCAGGAACAAGTGGAAATTCAGGTTCAAGTGGTACTTCAGGTTCTTCAGGTACAAGTGGTACAAGCGGTTCAAGTGGAACAAGTGGAGATTCAGGTTCTTCAGGTACAAGTGGATCTTCAGGTACAAGTGGTTCAAATGGTTCAAGCGGTTCAAGTGGTACAAGCGGAGATTCAGGTTCAAGTGGCACAAGTGGCTCTTCAGGAACTTCAGGGTTTGATGGTACATCAGGCTCTTCAGGTACAAGTGGAAATTCTGGTACAAGTGGTTCTTCTGGTACTTCAGGTGAAGATGGAACATCTGGTTCTTCCGGTACAAGTGGAGAAGATGGTTCAAGTGGAACTTCTGGTTCAAGTGGAACTTCAGGAAAAGATGGTTCTTTTGGAGGCGCTACTTTTGATTATACCTTTGATTCTACTACCAACATGGCCGATCCTGGTACAGGTAAAGTAAGATTAAATAATAATGGAGGTAATCAAAATACTTCTACTGAAATATCAATTGATGCTACTGATGATAATGGAAATAATATAGATTCTTTTCTACAAACAATACTTTCAGTAACATCCGCAGTTAAAGGATTCGTAAGAATTTCAGAAAAATTTAATACTGATAATTTTATTTTATGGAATATAGACGATTTAACAAATAATACAGGTTGGTGGTTATTAGAAGTTGGAGCTCAAGCCTCATCAGGTACTAATCCATTTTCTAATACAGATGATGTAATTGTTTCTTTTGTAACAACAGGTGATAGAGGTAATGATGGTACATCCGGTTCTTCAGGAACAAGCGGAGATTCAGGTTCAAGTGGAACAAGTGGATCAAGTGGTACAAGCGGAACTTCAGGCTCATCAGGAACAAGTGGTACAAGCGGATCAAGTGGAACTTCAGGTTCTTCAGGTGTAACAATAATAGCACCTAATACTTATCCTTTTGAATTTTTAACAACTACTGGGACTACCCCAACAGCAGGTCAAATAAGAGGAAATAATGTACAACAAAATTTAAATACTAATCTTATCTTCTTTAATGAAGATGGCGATGGTAATACTATATCAACCCCTAATGCTCCTGGATTTATAACTATAAGATCAATATCAGATACTAACGATTTTTTAACATTTTTAGTTACTAGTGTATCTGGTCCTACATCAAACATAATAACTTGTGTTGGTAGTATTACTGCTTCAAGTGGAAATAATCCATTTACCAATAGTGAAAATGTATATATAGGTTTTATTGAAAATGGTACTTCAGGTACAGACGGTACATCAGGCTCTTCAGGAACAAGCGGAGATTCAGGTTCAAGTGGTACAAGCGGTTCTTCGGGAACAAGTGGAGATTCAGGTTCATCAGGTACAAGTGGTTCTTCAGGAACAAGCGGAGATTCAGGTTCAAGTGGAACAAGTGGTTCTTCAGGAACAAGTGGAACTTCAGGATCAAGTGGTACAAGCGGAACATCAGGCTCTTCAGGAACAAGTGGAACAAGTGGTTCAAGTGGTACAAGTGGAGATTCAGGTTCAAGCGGAACTTCAGGTTCTTCAGG
>Ga0209119_1000645_pt1 | contig 35629 bp, 35 predicted proteins | sample COG_03_FD_184747 | JGI IMG/M metagenome (GOLD analysis project Ga0209119, IMG submission 184747) | Pelagic Microbial community sample from North Sea - COGITO 998_met_03 (SPAdes) (version 2) | ecosystem: Environmental > Aquatic > Marine > Neritic zone/Coastal water | place: Helgoland, sampling...
GCTATCACTAGTTGTTATAGCGTTAACGTTTGTTATTTCTTCTTTAGTGGGAGAAATACAGACATTACAGACAAGCATAACCACTTTACAGCATCAGAATGCAGAGTTGTTAGATATGTTGGCAGACATGCGCGCAAAAATGGATAATTTTGAGGAGAAACAGCAACCTTTAGACTATGCCACCTTTAACACTCAAAAAACAATACTAGGTGGTTTAGTAGGAATAGGTATAATTCTAGCACTTTTGTATTCGAATCGTATAGACCCTGGTACATTAAATCAGACAGTAGATCAGATAATGGAACTTGTAAATGATCATAATGGCATCATGGCCAAAATCTTATATAACTTTGTGTAATTTACTTCTATACAAGTGATTTATGTTGTATTACAGAAAACCCAGACCTATTATCGCAAAGCGTAAGGGTTTTTCAAGACACATACTTAAGAAACGAACTTGAAAAAATTGTGAGATACTGATCTAACCAAACGGAAAGAATATATTCAATTAAAATTTATAAAGTTTTATTACCGCGAGTAATTTTTTCTAAACCCCATAAAAAATTTTAAATTATTGCAGTGTAACCCGGTTGTTATTTTAAACATAGAGAGATTTGAAATAACTTATTTAAGTATTATAAACCAAAAATAGTTTATTGACTAAAGATATTTTTGGTTTATAATACTTAAAAAAATAGATTAAAAACTTTAAGTTAAAAAGAGCAAAGGCCGCTCGTTAGGCTCATGTCCTAAAGGTTACTGGTTCGAATCCAGTTTTAACTATTTGTATGCTAAAATTTTAGTTAGTTTCTATACACATCAATTTTTTATTTGTCTTCATAGTCTAGGGGTTAAGACATCGCCCTTTCACGGCGAAAACACGAGTTCAAATCTCGTTGAAGATATAAATATTTTCATTAATTAATAGGTTAAACTTTTTGTAAACTTAAATGATTTTTATAACTTATTGTGATAGCCCTGCATTTTGGCAAACTTACTTACATGAACCTGCAAGTATTACTATGGAAGGTATTTTGATTTTTAATAAACATTTGTTGTTTTTAATAACTATTATTGTTTTATTTGTTGGGTGGTTATTAGTTTTTACTATATACTATTTTTCAGAACATAACAATAAATTTCATACAAATTTTGTTCATGCTAAAGAATTAGAGATAGTTTGGACGTCAGTACCAGCTTTTATTCTTTTATTATTATCAACACCCTCTTTTACTTTGCTTTACGCTATGGATGAAATTGCAGAGCCAGAATTATCTTTAAAAATATTAGGTCACCAGTGGTTTTGGAGTTATGAGATCTCTGAATTTAATTCATGTCAAAAAAAAGATCAAAGTTTAAAATATGTTTGTTATATGATGGTTTTAGATGGGTTACCAAAAAACAAACAAGGATATTTTCGTTTATTAGAGACTAATAAAAGGGTAATACTTCCAACTAATACTCATTTAAGACTATTAGTAAGTGCTGCTGATGTTTTACATAGCTGGACTGTACCCTCATTTGGTTTAAAAGTCGATGCTTGCCCAGGTAGGTTAAACCAATTAAATTTATTTATCAAACGTGTTGGTGTTTTTTTCGGTCAATGTAGTGAAATTTGTGGCGTAAATCATGGGTTTATGCCTATAGTTGTTGTTTCACTTCCAACTTTACAATTCCATCACTACGTTATGACTAAATTAGAGTTAGGCCAAGATTAAAAGGTATTTTCTATAAAAGCCTGTAGCTCAGTTGGTTAGAGCGTATGCCTGATAAGCGTAAAGTCAGTAGTTCAAGTCTACTTAGGCTTAATAAAAATAAGAAAGATGACTGAGTGGCTTAAAGTGAAGGTTTGCTAAATCTTTGTATAATATTAATATACCGTGGGTTCGAATCCCACTCTTTCTAAACCTGAAATCATTTCGAACTCAAGAGTTTTTATAAAATTTATTAAAATACTGAAATACAATAATCGGGAATTTTTTATGGGTTTTGTTAAAAAAAGAATTATATATGACATTTAAAAAAAAAAATTTAATAAAAAAAATTAAAAATTTTACTATAAATTTTGGTCCTCAACATCCTGCAGCTCATGGCGTTCTTAGACTTGTTTTAGAGTTAAAGGGTGAAATAGTTGAAAGAGCAGATCCACATATAGGTCTTTTACATAGAGGTACCGAAAAATTAATTGAATATAAAAATTATGTTCAAGCATTACCTTATTTTGATAGGTTAGATTATGTATCTATGATGTCTCAAGAGCATACTTACTGTTTAGCCGTTGAGAAATTATTTAACTCCAAGATACCTAAAAGAGCCCAGTATATTAGAGTTATTTTTGCTGAAATTACTAGGATTTTAAATCATTTATTAGCTGTAGGTTGCCATGCTATGGACGTTGGCGCAATGACGCCTATGTTATGGTTTTTTGAAGAAAGAGAAAAATTAATGGAGTTTTATGAAAGAGTTTCGGGGGCTCGTATGCATGCAGCTTATTTCAGACCTGGTGGCGTTTCTACAGATTTACCCGCAGGTCTTTTAAATGATATTTTTTTGTTTGTTCAACAATTTAATCTGAGATTAATTGAAATTGAAGATTTATTAACTGAAAATAGAATATGGAAACAACGTTTGGTAGATGTTGGAGTGGTTTCAACTGAAAACGCGTATCAATGGGGGTTTAGTGGCGTAATGCTTAGAGGTTCTGGAATAAAATGGGATTTACGAAAGTCTCAACCTTACGAAATTTATAATCAGTTGGATTTTGGTATACCTGTCGGAACAAATGGGGATTGTTATGATAGATATTTAGTTAGAATTTTTGAAATGAGGGAATCTTTAAAAATAATTGAAAAATGTTTGAATGATATTCCTAGCGGTAGTGTTAAAACCAATAACAATAAGTTAACACCACCTTCTCGAAAAGAATTAAAAGAATCGATGGAATCGTTAATACATCATTTTAAATTGTATACTCAAGGTGCTGTCATACCTTCCAGTGAAGTTTTTATTTCGAGTGAAGCTCCTAAAGGTGAATTTGGTGTGTTTTTAGTTTCCAATAATACAAACAAACCTTATAGATGTAAGATTAAAGCACCTGGGTTTAACCATTTACAATCTTTAGATTTTATGTCTAAAGGTCATTTAATTGCAGACGTCGTAACGATTATAGGTACTCAAGACATAGTTTTTGGAGAAGTTGATAGGTAGAGTTTTTTTATGAGTTTTAGGTTTAAAACGTTGCAGACTGTAAATGTTTTTTCAGATGGGAGTATTTGTTTTTTTAAAAACCCTTTTTTATCAAAAAACTCTTTTATTCTGTTTTTAAAAACAGAATTTCAAAATGAAAGTGTGTTAAAAACAAATAAAAAAATTACCACAAAAAACGAAGGTTTAAAATTTACTTATCGCAACAAGATGTTAGTTAACTAATAATTTAAAAACCCATGAGTCAACAATTAAAAGTAGAAAATATAAAAAGTTTATTGAAGATATGTCCTTTAGAAAAAATTCAAATTTTTAATAATGACTTGGTTTTGGTAGTAAAACCGAGTAACTTATTGATATTATTAAAGTTATTAAAAAACCATGTGGTATATCAATTTGAAATTTTAACCTGTATAACTGGTGTTGATTACCCTTTTAATTACAACAGGTTTAAGTTAGTTTATGAATTATTAAGTGTTAGGTATAATTGCCGTTTAAGAATCAAAACATTTACTAATGAGGTAGTGGGTATTGACTCGTGTGACAAAGTTTTTTTATCCGCAGGTTGGTATGAATGTGAAATTTGGGATATGTTTGGAGTCTTTTTTAAAAACCATACAAATTTAAAAAGAATTTTAACAGATTACGGTTTTGAGGGGTATCCTTTAAGAAAAGATTTTCCTTTGAGCGGGTTTATTGAAATTAGATATCATGAAATTCAAAAAAGAATAGTTAATGAACCGATTGAAATGGCTCAAGAATATAGAAATTTTTCATTCCTTTCACCTTGGAAAAATGTTAAATTACAAAAATAATTTTTATGAAAAAGTTATTAAGAAAAGATAAGCAAAAAAGAATTAATTTTTTGAAATTTGAAAAAAACTATAAAATTTTAAAAAGTTTAACTAAAAATAATAATTTAATGAAAAATATTCGCTGGAATGCTGTTTTGAATTTAACTGATCTACCTAATCGAATTAATAGTAATAATTTTAACAATAGGTGTGTTATAACTTCTAGAAAATCCGTTTTTAGGCAGCTGTACTCTATTTCTAGGTTAGTTTTTTTACGATTAGCAAAAGAAAAAAGAATATACGGTTTAAAAAAAAATATTTGGTAACTAAAACTTTTAATATGACAGTTCATACTTTAGAAAGTAAAATTAACCCTTTTTATCAATTTGTAACTCGTTGGCTTTTTTCAACAAACCATAAAGATATAGGAACTTTATATTTAATTTTTGGTGCAATTTCAGGTGTAGCAGGTACTGCATTGTCATTGTATATTAGATTAACTCTTTATCAACCAAACAGTGGTTTTTTAGAAAATAACCATCATTTATATAACGTAATAGTTACTGGACATGCTTTCGTTATGATTTTTTTTATGGTAATGCCCACATTAATAGGAGGTTTTGGTAATTGGTTTGTTCCTTTAATGATTGGAGCGCCTGATATGGCTTTCCCTAGAATGAATAATATTAGTTTCTGGTTATTACCGCCTTCTTTATTACTTTTGTTTGCGTCTATTTTAACAGAATCGGGAGCAGGTACGGGTTGGACGGTTTACCCTCCTTTATCAAGCGCCACAGCGCATTCGGGAGGAGCTGTGGATTTGGCTATATTTAGTTTGCATCTTTCTGGTGCGTCTTCGATTTTAGGAGCTATTAATTTTATATGTACTATTTTTAATATGCGTGTAAAAAGTTTATCGTTTCATAATTTACCGTTATTTGTTTGGTCAGTTTTAATTACCGCTTTTTTATTATTGTTGTCACTTCCAGTGTTAGCGGGAGCAATAACCATGCTTTTAACAGACAGGAATTTTAACACGACTTTTTTCGACCCTGCAGGGGGGGGGGATCCGGTATTGTATCAGCATTTATTTTGGTTTTTTGGTCATCCTGAAGTTTATATTTTAATATTACCTGGATTTGGTATTATTAGTCATATTGTTGTGAGCTCTGCAAGAAAACCTATTTTTGGTTATTTAGGAATGGTTTATGCTATGTTTTCAATTGGAGTTTTAGGTTTTATAGTTTGGGCTCACCACATGTTTACAGTTGGGTTAGATATTGATACTAGAGCTTATTTTACAGCTGCTACTATGATTATCGCAATACCTACGGGTATAAAAATTTTTAGTTGGCTTGCAACCTTGTGGGGAGGGTCTATTGACTTAAGAACCCCTACTCTTTTTGCAATTGGTTTTATTTTTTTATTTACAGTGGGGGGTGTTACTGGAGTAGTATTGGCTAATTCTGGTATTGATATTTCTTTACATGACACATATTATGTGGTTGCTCACTTTCATTATGTTTTATCCATGGGTGCTGTTTTTTCAATGCTTGGTGGTGTTTATTATTGGTTTGATAAAATCACAGGTGTTAGATACTCAGAAGTTTTAGGTAAAATTCATTTTTGGACTTTTTTTGTAGGGGTAAATTTAACTTTTTTTCCTATGCATTTTTTAGGTGTAGCAGGTATGCCTAGAAGGATTCCAGATTATCCGGATGCTTTTTTAACTTTTAATAAAATGGCTTCTTGGGGATCTTATATTTCAGCATTATCTTCTTTGTTTTTTTTTTATACCGTTTATGAAGCATTCTCTTCAAATAGAAAAGTAATAAAAATCTAACATTTTTAAAATTAGTAAAGTAATTAGTTCAATTGGTAGAACGTCTCGCTTACAACGAGAATGTTAATGGTTCGAGTCCATTATTACTTAATTATTAAAAATTAAAACTGTTGCTTAAGTGGAATATAGCCAAGTGGTAAGGCATTCGTTTTTGGTACGAACATTCAAAGGTTCAAATCCTTTTATTCCATTTTTTAAAATTTTAAATTGATTTTTATTATTTTATTATGTATTTATTAATAATATTTTTACCTTTATTAAGTTCGTTAATAGCTGGGTTATTTGGTCGATACCTAGGACCTAAAGGCTCATCAATTTTAACTGTTAGTTTTTTAATATTAACATTTTTTTTGTCTCTTTTTTCATTTTACGAAGTTGCTATTTTAAATTGCCCGACTTATATTAAATTAATTTCTTGGATTGATTCTGAAATGTTAAACATTGATTGGGGTTTTTTATTTGATAGTTTAACTGTAACTATGTGCTGTGTTGTTAGTTTTGTTTCGTCTTTAGTTCATTTGTATTCAACTGAATATATGGCTCATGATCCCCATTTATCTAGATTTATGTCGTATTTATCTTTGTTTACATTTTTTATGATGATCTTAGTAACAGCTGATAATTTTGTACAAATGTTTGTTGGTTGGGAAGGTGTTGGTTTGTGTTCGTATTTGTTAATTAATTTTTGGTTTACTAGAATTCAAGCTAACAAAGCAGCTATTAAAGCAATGGTTTTAAACAGAATCGGGGATTTTGGTCTGGTTATGGGTATATTAATAATTTTTGTTAAATACAAAGCTGTTGATTATGCAACTGTTTTTTCTTTAACCCCTTTTTTTTCTTTAGAAACCTTTTCGTTTTTAAATTTAGAATTTAATTTAATAACTATTATAGGAATTTTCATTTTAGTAGGGGCTATAGGTAAATCTGCTCAATTAGGTTTACATACTTGGTTACCTGACGCTATGGAAGGTCCTACTCCTGTTTCTGCTTTAATTCATGCTGCAACGATGGTAACCGCGGGAGTTTTTTTAATAGCCAGATCTTCTCCTATTTATGAATATACTCCAGTTGTTTTGAACTATATTACTGTTTTAGGAGCTTTAACTGCCTTTTTTGCTGGTACTATCGGTTTAGTACAAAACGATTTAAAAAGAGTTATTGCATATTCGACTTGTAGTCAATTAGGTTACATGGTATTTGCCTGTGGATTGTCAAATTATTCAGTTGGTGTGTTTCATTTAGTTAACCATGCTTTTTTTAAAGCTTTGCTATTTTTAGGTGCTGGTTCTGTTATTCATGCTGTAAGTGACGAACAAGACATGAGAAAAATGGGGGGTTTAAAAAAGTTAGTTCCATTCACATATTCTATGATGGTTATTGGTTCTTTGGCTCTAATAGGATTTCCATTTTTAACTGGTTTTTATTCTAAAGATGTTATACTAGAGGTAGCTTATGGTAAATATTCTATTGCAGGTCATTTTAGTTATATTTTAGGATCAATAGGTGCTTTTTGCACAGCGTTTTATTCAACTAGACTAATTTACTTAACCTTTTTGTCTAAACCAAATGGTTATAAAAAAGTTATTTGTCAAGCCTATGATTCATCTTACCAAATTTGTATCGCTTTAGCAATTTTATCAATCCCAAGTATATTTATAGGTTTTTATACTAAAGACATGATAATTGGTTTGGGGACCGATTTTTGGGGAAATTCACTGTTTATTCTACCTGAAAATATGAATATGGTTGACTCTGAATTTATCCCAACCCAATTTAAATTATTGCCAGTTTTTTTAAGTATTTTAGGTACTTTTATTGCTTTTGTGTTATACGTTAATAATTCTAAAATTATATTTTTGATAAAATTTTCTACATTAGGTAAAAAATTTTACAATTTTTTGAATAAAAAGTGGTTTTTTGACAAAGTGTATAACGAATATATAGGTCAATTTTTCTTTAATTTTGGCTATAAAATAAGTTATAAGATTATTGATAGAGGTATTTTTGAAATTCTAGGCCCTATGGGATTATCCTCTGCTATAAGTAAAAAAGCTTTATATTTAAATAAGTTGCAATCAGGTTATATTTACCATTATACTTTTTTAATATTAATAGGTACTACTTTATTGTTAGGTATAAGACAATTTTGGTTACTTGTTGGGGAATTTGCAGATTACAGAATTTTTATAATTTTTATAATTTCAAGTTTATTTATTATGAATAAATAAACTCTAACTTAAACTAAATCAAATAATTGGTCGGTTATTTAAAAATGATTTTAAATAATAAAATTTTAGAAATAAAAGATGCATATTTTTTTAATCAAAACTTTTCATTAATCCATAATGAATATTCAACAGTTTTCATTTTTTTAGTGATTGGAATAGTACTATCTATTATTATTGTCGGTCTTTCTTATTTTTTAGTTGTTCAAAATCCCGAGACTGAGAAATTATCGTCTTATGAATGTGGGTTTGAACCTTATGAAGATGCTCGACATAAATTTGACGTCAAATTTTATTTAGTTGCAATTTTATTTATAGTTTTCGATATAGAAACGATGTTTCTATTACCTTGGTGTGTTTCTTTAAATAGTTTAAGTGTATTGGGCTTTTGGTCCATGATAGATTTTATTATTGAATTAGGTATAGGATTTGTTTATATATGGTATATAGGAGCATTAGATTGGGATTAAGTTAAATTTATTATGTTCTAGGTGGGTATAACTCAATCGGTAGAGTGTTAGGTTGTGGTCTTAAAAGTTGCGAGTTCAAATCTCGTTATTCACCCTATGTTAAACATTAATATTAATTGAAAAACTATTAGTTTATTTAAAAAAGTCATTATTATAAAACATTTAGAGAATGCCTACATATTAAAACTTAAATAAACGGACGTTTTATTTACGAAATTTTATAACGAGTATTAAAACATGCTGAGAGTTATAAATATCCGAATGGAAAACCAAAAAAAATGATAATTTTAGAACATTGTGTCTAAAATTAAAAATTTAGTGAATTGAATCATCTAAGTAACTAAATAAAAAAATCAACCGAGAAATTGTAAGTAGTGGCGAACGAAAACAATGTAGACAAAACGAACCCAACTTTTATTTTTATTTAATAAAAATGTTAGCCATAGAAGGAAAAATTTAAATAATTAGCCCTGTAAAATAAAAATATTTTGGTAATTTTTTAGTAAATTGAAACAAGTCGTGTTTTGATTGAATATCGGGGAACCTCCCTCGAAGTCTAAAAGTTTTAATATTTGATAGTGTAATATAAAGTACCGTGAGGGAAAGGTGAAAAGAACTTGAGAGTTTGAAAAGAATCTAAAACTAAATGTTGACAATCAGTTGAAGCTTATATTTAAAAAAGTAACAACGTACCTTTTGTATAATGGATCAACGAGTTTATTTTAGTGGCGAGCTTAAACTAAAAAGTGTAGGCTAAAAGATATTAAGTTTTAAAATGCAATTTAGTCTCTAAAATAAAACCCGAAACTAAGTGATCTAACCATGAACAGGTTGAATTTATAGCGGTAACGCTTATTGGAGGACCGAACTCGTGTATGTGGAAAAATACTGAGATGATTTGTGGTTAGGGGTGAAAGGCCAATCAAACTTAGAGATAGCTGGTTTTCTGCGAAATCTATTTAAGTAGAGCGTTTATATACTTTAAATTTAGGTAGAGCACTCATTAAATAAAGGGAATGTAAAGTTTTACTGAATTTAGTGAAACTCCGAATAAAATTTAAAAGAATATAAGCAGACAGACTAATGGTGCTAAGATCTTTAGTCAAGAGGGAAACAGCCCAGATTATTAGTTAAGGTCCTAAAGAATAATTAAGTGAAAAAAAAATGAAAAATATAATAACAGCCGATAGGTAGGCTTGGAAGCAGCCATCCTTTAAAGAAAGCGTAACAGCTCATTGGTTTAGTTTTTTTGTTTTTAAAATGTATAAGGACTAAAATTATTCACCGAAACTATAAATTAAAATATAATATTTATATTTTTAATGGTAGCAGAACGTTCTGTATTTTAAAGATAGTTTATGGTTACATAAACTGGAAAAATCAGAAGTGAGAATGTTGATATGAGTAGCGAAAAACATTGTTTAAACAATGTCGCCTAAAATTGAAGGTTTACAAAGAAAGGCTAATCCTCTTTGTTAGTAAATCGGTCCCTAAAATTTAAAATACGAGTGTTTTAATTGATGGGTAAAAAGTAATTTCTTTTTTAATTTTTAGAAAAAGTGACAAAATATGAATTAAATTTTTATTTAATGGTTTATATTAGTTTAATAGTATTTTCAAGAAACAGCTTGATAAAAAAATTACCGTACTGTAAACCGACACAGGTCAATAAATTGAGTAAATTAAGGCGCTTAAGTGAATTATGTTGAAGGAACTCGGCAAAATGATTCCGTAACTTTGGAATAAGGAATAACTTTTATAGGGAAACCTATAAAAGTTGTCACAAAATCGAGGACAGCGACTGTTTAATAAAAACACAGGTCTCTGCAAATTTGTAAAAAGAAGTATAGGGACTGACGCCTGCCCAGTGCTGTAAAATTAACGGTTAAAGTTTTGGCTTGAACCACAACTCTCAGTAAACGGCGGCTGTAACTCTGACGGTCCTAAGGTAGCGAAATTCCTTGGCATTTAATTGGTGTCCTGCATGAATGGCGTAACGACTGTCCTACTGTCTCCAACATAACCTTAGTGAAATTGAAATCTCCGTGAAGATGCGGAGTACCTACGGCTAGACGGAAAGACCCCGTGCACCTTTACTATATTTATGTATTGTAATAAATATTTTTATGTATAGAATATGTGGGAAATTGTTATAATTTTTTTACGCAAGTAAATAAAAAAGAATGTTAGTGAAATACCACTCTTAAAATTTTTTGTTACTAATTACAAAAAACATTGCATAATGGGTAGTTTGACTGGGGCGGTCGCCTCCTAAAAAGTAACGGAGGCGCACAATGGTAAGTTCAAATTGAATAAATCAATTTTAGAGCGTAATAGTATATTACTTGCCTGACTGTAAGATTGACAAATCAAACAGGGACGAAAGTCGGTTATAGTGATCCGGTGATTCTGTGTGGAAAAGATCACCGCTCAACGGATAAAAGGTACGCCGGGGATAACAGGCTAATCATCCCTTAGAGACCCTATCGACGGGGTGGCTTGGCACCTCGATGTTGGATTATCGCATCCTGGAATTGAAAAAGATTCCAAGGGTTTGGCTGTTCGCCAAAAAAAGCGGTACATGATCTGAGTTTAGAACGTCGTGAGACAGTTTGGTCCCTATCTACCGTAGGCAAAAGAAAATTGAAAGGACTAAACCCTAGTACGAGAGGACCGGGAAAAGTAAATCAATGGTGGATCGGTTGTTATACCAATAGCATAGCCGAATAGCTACATTTATAATAGATAATTGCTGAAAGCATCTAAGCAAGAAACTAACCTTAAGATAAATTTTCTTAAAGATGTAATCGATAATTACTTTGATAGGCTTTATGTGTAAGAATTGTAAAATTTTTAGCTAATAAGTACTAATGTCTTTTATTTTAAATGATTTTTTAATTTTTGATGCTTTTATTATAAAAAGATTTAAATATAAATAATTTTATAATTTTTTATAAAAAATTATTTAAAATTTTTTAAAATGAGTTTGATCCTGGCTCAGAATGAACGCTAATAGTATGCTTTACACATGCAAGTCTAACGAATTTATTCGTGGCAGACGGGTGAGTAAAAGATAGAATTTAACCTTTTAGAGAAAAATAAAACTTTATTACTTCTGTTAACAGAACTAATTAAAAATAACAAGTTATTTGAGTTAATATTTCATAAATTTAAAAAATTTTGACAAATATAATTTGTGTTATAAATACTAAAAGATAATTCTGTTTAAGATTAGGTTGTTGGTAAAAAGCTTACCAAGCCTTTGATCTTTAGTTGGTCTTAGAGGATAATCAACCACACTGGAACTGAGACAAGGTCCAGGCCAATTTTTTGGCCAGCAGTGAGGAATATTGGACAATGAACGAAAGTTTGATCCAGCAATACTGTATGAATGATGAAGGCTAATTTGGTCGTAAAGTTCTTTCAATTCATTATGATAATGACATAACTTAAAGAAGCAGTCCCGGCAAATCTCGTGCCAGCAGCCGCGGTAATACGGGAGGGGCAAGCGTTATTCGAAATAATTGGGCGTAAAGAGTCCGTAGGTTGTAAAATAAGTTATTTGTTAAATCATAAAGCCTAACTTTATAAAAACATTTAAAACTGTTTTACTAGAGTTTTTTACAGAAAAGTAGAATTTTATATGAAAGGATAAACCCTATAGATATATAAAGGAATATCAAAAGCGAAAGCAGCTTTTTAGTAAAAACTGACGTTGAGGGACGAAAGTATAGGTAGCAAATAGGATTAGATACCCTAGTAGTCTATACTGTAAATTATGAGTGTTGTAATTTAAAAAGATAAAATTTTTAGATTTTTTAAGCTAACGCTATAAACACTCCGCCTGAGGAGTACGATCGCAAGATTAGAACTCAAAGGAATTGACGGGGGCCTACAACAAGTGGTGGAGCATGTGGTTTAATGCGATAATCCGCGCAAAACCTTACCAACCTTTGAATAAAAAAAATTATTTTTCATAGTTTATAAAAAATAAGTAACATTCTTTCAATATTTTTTTACAGGTGTTGCACGTCTGCCGTCAGTTCGTGTCGTGAGATGTTTGGTTAATTCCTTTAACGAGCGTAACTCTTATTTTTATAGTTAATATATTAAAATTTTTTATAATATATTAAAAAAATAAAATTATAAAAATACTAGCAATGATAAATTGAAGGAAGAAGAATTAAGTCAAGTCACTGTGGCCTTTATAGGTTGGGCTACACACGTGCTACAATGAAAAACACAATAAGTTACTAAAATTAATAGTTAAAGTTAATCTTTAAAATTTTTCTTAGTTCAGATTGTAAGCTGAAACTCGCTTATATGAAGTTGGAATCACTAGTAATCGCAAATCAGAATGTTGCGGTGAATATGTATCTTGGCCTTGTACACACCGCCCGTCACATGCGAAAAGTTAATTTTGCTTGAAAATTTTATTTAATTAATTTAAAATTTAACTTTTAAAATTAAATTTATTGAGAAATTAACAATTTGGATGAAGTCGTAACAAGGTAGCTGTACGGGAACGTGTAGCTGGAATAAAATGAAATAGTTCAGTTGGCAGAACATTGGAATCATACCCCAAAAGACAAGGGTTCGAATCCCTTTTTCATTAACTTTTTTTAAATAAAATTTATAATTAATTAACATGATCTTAAACTTATTATTTTATTTTTTTTCAATCCTTTTGTTATTCAGTTCTTTAATGATTGTAACTGTTCAAAATTCAATTTATTCAGTGTTGTTTTTAGTTTTAAGTTTTATTTCAGCTTCTAGTTTGTTATTTATTTTAGAAATTGAATTTATAGCGTTGATTTTCATTATAATTTATGTAGGTGCAATTGCTGTTTTGTTTTTATTTGTTGTAATGATGTTAGATATTAAAACCATTAATTTAACTAAAGATTCTTTGAAATATTTTCCATTCGGTAGTTTTGTAGGAATTGTTTTTTTAATTGAAATGTTATTAGTAATTTTTAATACTTTTAAAGTGTCCCCATATAACTTTAATGTTTTTTTATTTAATAGTTACACTAATTGGTTTGAAAAATTAGATTCTTTAACAGATTTAGAGTCTATTGGTCAAATTCTTTACACTAATTATGTTGTGCAGTTTTTAATTGCAGGGTTTATTTTATTACTATCTGTTATAGGAGCTGTAGTTTTGACTATTCAAACCTCAACTAAACAAGAGAAAACTCAAAGTATTTTCAAACAATTATCTAGAAATTATAAAAACGTACTTTTATATTAATATTAATTTACCACAAATAATTTAAAATGACATTGAATTTGTTAACATTTAAAGAAATAAATATATTACCAGAATTGTTTTTAAGTATTTCTATAATATATTTGCTTATACATAGTATATTTTTAACTCTAAATAAACAATATCCTTTAATAAAAAGTTCCTTAGTTTATTTATCTATTTTAGTTTTATATATGACTTGTTTTTTATTAATAAATGATAATTTAAATATTTTAGAGCTAACAAACTTTAATTATTCTATTGCAAATGATTATTTAAGTTTTTCATCTAAAATTTTAATAGGTATTACTTCTATGTTTTGTCTATTTATGGTAGATCAATATTTAACCGAACAAAAAATAAACCATTTCGAATATATTTTATTGATTTTATTTTCAATTTTAGGGTTATTTTTACTTTGTTCTTCTAATGACTTAATTACCGCCTATTTAGCTATTGAACTTCAAAGTTTGGCTTTTTATATTTTAGCTGCTTTTAAAAAGAACTCTACTTTTTCCGTAGAATCAGGTTTAAAATATTTTATTTTAGGAGCTTTCTCTTCGAGTTTATTTTTATTCGGATCATCATTAATTTATGGTATTAGTGGTACTATTAGTTTTGAAAATTTTAAAGATTTATATTTCTATGATTATCCGGCTAATGAAATTAAATCTTTAAAATTAGAAGACTACTACAGTAATCAAAATGAAACTATAATATTATATGCTTTAATACAAAAATTATTTACTTACAACGAAAATTTTTTTATTGATAATGATTTTCAATTTTTTTATAGCATGTTTGGTGCTAATTTGTTTATGAATATTGATTCTGAAAATATTTTAAACATTTCTAATGATATTTTTCATGGTGTTGAAAATGTACTTTCAAACTCCTTATTGTATAATTGTTTAGATGACAGAGATTTAACTAAAAAAGATTTAGCTTTTCTTGGGTTTGTTTATATGTTTTTAAATTTTTCTGAGACTGAGTTAAAAGAAATTGTAGATAATAATACTCAAACTAGTTTTGAATCATTAAATTTAGCCCAATTAGAATCAAACTGGGGTATTTCTGATTTTGCTAATAGATTATTTATGCTAACCCCATTAGATAGTTATCAAGATTCAACTTACTTTTATAGTCTTTTTGATACAACATTGTTACAATTTGCATTGGTTTTTATTTTAGTAAGTCTTTTTTTTAAATTAGCCTTAGCTCCTTTTCATGTATGGTCTCCCGATGTGTATGAAGGATCTCCTTCTAGTTCAACATTTTTTTTTGCTATAATGCCTAAAATAGGTTTTTTTATTTTACTTATAAGAATTTTTTATTATAGTTTTTATAACTTTTTAGATAATTTTAGATATTTTTTAGTTTTAATTGCGGTTATGTCAGTAATAGTAGGTTCGTTTGTAGGTTTAGAGCAAAGGAAATTGAAAAGTCTTTTGGCTTATAGTTCAATAAGCCATATGGGTTACTCTTTATTGGCATTTAGTACAGGAACGTTTGAAGGTTTACAGATGTTGTATTGTTATTTGACAATATACATGTTATCAGGGTTATGTATTTGGTCTATTTTTTTTTTGACTAAATTAAAAACCAAGTATTTTAAAAAACAAAATAAAGATTTAGCTGATTTATTACTTTTGAGAAAATCAAATTCTATTTTAGCATTATCTTTTGCTGTTGTTTTATTATCTATCGCAGGTTTCCCACCAATGATAGGTTTTCTTGTAAAATTTGGTGTATTTTTAGTTTCTATTGAATCATCGTTATATTTTATTGCTTTACTAAGTATTTTATGTAGTGTTGTTTCTGCTTTTTATTACCTTAGAATTGTAAAAATAATGTATTTTGAAAAATCTTTGGCTGGAAAACTTTATTATCCAATAACCTCTTATAAAGCAACTACAGTTGTTTTAACTTTATTGTTGTTTTTTGGGCTATTTATAAACCCTACATTGTTATATTTATTTTCTTACAAATTAACTTTACTTATGTTGTATTAAATAAATACAAAACATTTTTAGCTCAGTTGGATTAGAGCACCAGCCTTCTAAGCTGATGGTCATAGGTTCGAGTCCTATAAAATGTAATATAAAATTGACTTTACTATGTTTACTATTCAAAACTTATTGATAATTACTCTACTTTTACCTTTATTAGGTTCGATATTTTTAAGTATTACTCCGTCGTCTGAGCACAGTTTAATTAGATCGACATCATTAAATTTTTCTTGTATAACATTTATATTTTCTTTATTTCTATGGTTTTTTTTTAATAAGTCATTAGGTTCATTTCAATTTGTTACTAAATTTTTTTGGATCCCTAATTTAAATTTAAATATTGTCTTTGGTATTGATGGTATTTCAATTTTTTTTATTATTTTAACGACTTTACTTATTCCTTTATGTTTTTTAACAAGTTGGACAAGTATAAATAAAAATTTAAAAGAATTTTTTTTAGCTTTTTTAATAATGGAATTTTTTCTAATAATTGTTTTTTGTGTTTTAGACTTATTATTATTTTATATTTTTTTCGAAAGTGTGTTAATACCAATGTTTTTAATTATAGGTATTTGGGGATCTAGAGAAAGAAAAATTAGAGCTGCGTATTTTTTTTTTTTGTATACTTTACTAGGGTCTCTCTTAATGTTATTGAGTATTTTATATATATATTATCAAGTAGGTACTACTGATTATGAAATTTTATTGACTTTTTCATTTTCTAATAAAGAACAATTTTTATTATGGCTATCTTTTTTTGTTTCTTTTGCGGCAAAAATACCTATGGTTCCTGTTCATTTATGGTTACCAGAGGCACACGTTGAAGCTCCTACTGCGGGTTCTGTTATCTTAGCGGGTATTTTACTAAAATTAGGAACATATGGGTTTATTAGGTTTTCTTTTCCTTTGTTCCCACAAGCTTGTTTTTATTTTGCACCTTTTGTTTATTCAATATCAATTATTGGAATAATTTATACTTCTTTTACAGCTATTAGACAAACAGACTTTAAAAGAATAATAGCTTACACTTCAGTTGCTCATATGAACTTAGTAATGGTAGGTCTTTTTAGTTTTAATGTTATCGGAATTGAAGGAGCTATATTGCAAAGTTTAAGCCATGGCTTTGTAGCTAGTGCTTTATTTCTAATTATAGGAGTTGTTTACGAAAGACACCACACAAGAATGGTAAAATATTACGGGGGGTTGGTTCATCTTATGCCTATTTATATTATTATTTTTTTATTTTTTACCATGGCAAATATAGGATTACCTGGAACTAGTAGTTTTGTAGGTGAATTTTTGATTATGGTAGGTTCTTTTAAAGTAAATACCGTAGTTACTTTTTTAAGTGCTACTGGCATGATATTGGGTGGATGTTACTCTTTATGGTTATTTAACAGAATTGCCTACGGTAATTTAAAAACACAGTATATACAAAAATATTTAGATTTGAATAAAAGAGAGTTTTTTACTTTTCTACCTTTAATTTTAGGGACGTTGGTTTTAGGTGTTTACCCTGAAATTTTTCTAAACTCAATTCATATTAGTGTAAATATGTTAATTGAGATAATGTATTTTTAAATTAATTACAATTTATGGTTTATATTTTAGATACTGAATTGATTAAAAATAAATCTATTTATTTTGCATTAAAAAAAATTTTAGGAGTTGGAAAAAAACATTCTGAAGTTTTTAGTAAAAAAATAGGTTGTTCTATTAATTTTAAAATAAAAAATTTATCTGAAGATCAAATTTTTGAATTACTAAAAGTTATAGAAAAATCAAAACTTATCATCAATGATGAATTAAAAAAATACCAATTACTTCTTTTTAAAAAACTGATTTTAATTAAATCATACCGAGGATTAAGAAGACTAAAAGGTTTACCTATTAGAGGTCAACGAACACATACAAACGCTAAAACCGTTAAAATGTATAAAAAATTAAGTATTTAATTGTTAATGTGGGCACAAGAATTAGGAATAAAAATTGAAATTTATATTATATTTGGTTCGAATCCAATAGTGCTTCTATGAAATTTAAAAGTTTTAACAATAATGAAATTTTTGGCAAATTTTCAAAACAATATGATTATGAAACGTTTCATAATTCTAATTTTATGGCTTCATTTATTACTAAAACATTAAGGTGGAATAAAAACTATGTATTAGCCTTTGTTGATAACCATATAATACATTACCCAACTCCTATTAATTTAAGCTACGCTTGGAGTTTTGGTATTACTTCTGCGGCTTGTTTAATAATACAAATTTTGTCTGGTATTTTTTTAGCTATGCATTATACACCTCATATTGATTTAGCTTTTAGTAGTGTAGAACATATTATGAGAGATGTTAATAATGGTTGGTTATTGAGATATATACATGCAAATGGGGCATCCATGTTTTTTATTGCAGTTTATTTACATATGTTTCGTGGCCTTTATTATGGTTCGTATATGCAACCTAGACAATTATTGTGGTGTTCTGGTGTTCTTATTTTGCTTTTAATTATGCTAACAGCTTTTATAGGGTATGTATTACCGTGGGGTCAGATGAGTTTTTGGGGAGCTACTGTAATTACTAGTTTAGTAACTGCAGTTCCAATAGTTGGTCAAACAATAGTTGATTGGTTATGGGGTGGGTTTACTATAAACAATGCAACGTTAAATAGGTTTTTCAGTTTACATTTTTTTGTACCTTTTGTAGTAGCAGGTGTAAGTGCTCTTCATATAGCATTACTTCATAAAGATGGTTCAACTAATCCGTTAGGAGTTGATAGTGGAGTAGATAAGGTTCCTTTTTACCCTTATTTTTTTGTAAAAGATTTGTTCGCTTTAGTTTGTTTTTTACTTTTTTTTGGTATATTTGTGTTTTATTTCCCTAATGCTTTAGGTCACCCTGATAACTATATTCCAGCAGACCCAATGCAAACACCAGCTCACATAGTTCCTGAGTGGTATTTTTTACCTTTTTACGCTGTTTTAAGATCAATACCTGATAAACTTGGTGGCGTAGCCGCTATGATCGGTGCTATTTTAATATTATTAGTGATACCATTTACTAATACTTCAGAAGTAAGAAGTACTACTTTTAGGCCTATTTTTAAAATTTTTTATTGGTTATTTATTGCTGATTTTATAATTTTAGGTTGGATAGGTCAAAAGCCAGTTAAAGATGTTTATATTGTAGTTGGTCAAATAGCAACGTGTTATTATTTTTTATTTTTTATTTTTTTAATACCCATTATAGGCCTAATAGAAACGAAATTAATTCATTTTAAAAAATAATACATAAAAATGTTATGGACTCCATTAGAGCAATTTCAAATTATTTCATTATTTTCCATTAAATTGTTTAGTTTAGATTTTTCAATTACTAATATTGTATTAATTAATACAATTGTTTTAATTCTATTTAGTTTAATTGTTTATTTTTCTAGTTCAAATAAAAATTATTTTGAAAAAACTAGCTTTTATTTTATTCCCAACACCTGGCAAATTTTAATTGAGTTAGTTTATGAAACAGCAAGTCAACTTTTATTTGATAATATAAATGAAGAGGGAGAAAAATATTTCCCTTTTATTTCTGTACTATTTTCTTTCATTTTATTTAGTAATCTAATTGGATTAATCCCATATAGTTTTACGGTTACTAGTCATTTAATAGTAACTTTTACGTTATCATTATCTGTTTTTATAGGTGTGAACATAATTTGTATAAAAAGATATAAATTTCATATGTTATCTTTATTTATACCAGCAAATACCTCTTTTGGTTTAGCGTTATTATTAGTTCCTATTGAATTTGTCTCTTATATTTTTAAACCAATTAGTTTAGGAGTTCGGCTTTTTGCTAATTTAATGGCAGGTCACACGCTATTAAAAGTAATTGTAGGTTTTGCATGGAGTATGCTGTTATTAGAAGATTTTTTATCGTTTGCTCATATTTTACCTTTATTAATACTAGTTATATTAATGGGGTTAGAATTAGCAGTTGCTTTAATTCAAGCTTATGTTTTTACTATCTTAACTTGTATTTATTTAAACGATAGTATAAACTTGCATTAATTTATTACTATTATAATAAGTTTTATGTTTATTAATATAACTATTAGTTCAAAAGATTTAAATTCGTTAAATCTTTTTTTAATTTTTTTCTTTAAATTATTAAAGTCAAAATCACTAAAAATAAAAATATTTAAAAAAGTTAAACCTGTACTAAAAAAAAAAAAATCTTTTACCGTATTAAAGTCACCCCATGTTAATAAAACAGCTCAAGAGCAATTTAAATATGAACTTTTTAACTATAAATTGTATATTCACTCATTTCAATTAACAAAAATACTATTTATTATTAAACAAATAAATATAAAAGTAGCCTCTAACATTAACATATTATTAACATTTTTTTTTAATAAACGAATGTTTTCACAAAACCCAATTGAACATTTTAATTTTGATAAGTATTCATTCAATTTAACAAATTATTTAACTTTTTCGACAACAAATTATTTAGAAATTTTAAGCTTTTATGGAGAAAAAAAATTTAAAGTAAATACTAAAAATTGTAGTGCTCAGTGTTTAAATAGCTCAGTTGGTAGAGCAAAGGACTGAAAATCCTTGTGACGGCAGTTCAAGTCTGTCTTTAAACATATAATTAACTTTTTGACAAAAAATGAATCATATATTATGGAATATGTTTTCCAATATTAAAAATGCCCAATTATCAAAAAAAAAAATAATTTTTCAAAAAAAAAATTTTATCTGTATAGAAATTCTAAATCTTTTATGGGATGAAGGTTTTATCTTAGGATACAAAACATGCAAATCTAATTCAGGAATTTTAAAAATTTTTTTAAAGTATACAAATAAAATACCTACCATTAATTCGTTAATAATGCTAACCAAACCTGGTTCTAGATTTTATTATTCTTCAAAACAAATTTGGAAACTAAATTTAACCAAAGGTTTAGTAATTTTATCAACAAACAAAGGTTTTTTAACTCTTGAAGATTGTAAAAAAGGTAAAATAGGTGGAGAACCTTTTTTAATTATAAAATAAAATAATGGTTTCATACCAAAAATACACAGTAAAAATACCTGAAAAGATTGAAATATTACACCATATAAAAAACAACGTCATTGTTATCATCGGTAGGCTGGGTAAAAAGGTTTTAAGATTCAAAACCAAAATTATAATAGATAATAAATTAAAAATTGTAGAACTAACGACAGATTCTTTATTTATAAAAAATAATGTCGCTAAAAAAAAAATAAAATCCTATCAAGGAACTTCATTGTCGTTATTAAAACAATCGTTTTTGGAAGTATCAGTTTTTTTATATAAAAAAATAAAATTAATTGGTATTGGGTATAAAGCTTTTATTGAAAATATATTCGACCAAAAATTTTTAATTTTAAAATTAGGTTATAGCCATAATATATATTTTAAAATTCCCCTTAATATAACAGTTACGTGCCTTAAATCGGATAAAATTTTTATTATGGGTAATTCCTATGAAAAAATGACTCAAATTGCATCGATAATAAAATCTTATAAGTTACCAGAACCATACAAAGGAAAAGGTATTTTATATGAAAATGAAAAAATTCTATTAAAAGAAGGCAAAAAAATTTAATATAAAATTATATGAAATTAAAGTATAGTAAAAAAATACCTTATAAATTGATAAAATATAATATACTAAAATCAAAAATTTATTTACAAACTAAAAGTAAAAAAATGTTAAATAAAAATATGGAACAGTTTGAAATTAATTTAAAACAAATGTTAAAATTAATATATGAATATCATTTTAATAACAAATTGATCTATTTTATAGATTTTCCTTTTTGTAACACCTCTGGGTTATTACAAAATATTAAAAAAACTAATCACAAATTTTTTTCTAAAAAAATGTTATCAAAAAAAATAAAAAATAAAACAATAATTGAACCGCAATTAATTGTTGTTTTTATTGAAGAATTTAACAGTTTAGATTTGAACAATTTTATAAGACTAAATGTTCCAATTATTTTAGTAAATAGTTTATCTTTTTTTGATTTTTTTGTAAAAAAAAAAAATACAAATAATTTAATTTGTTCGAATAATATAGCAATTAAAAGGTTTTTTATTTATTTATTTTATTCAATTATCAAAAAATGTAAATAAATAAATCTTTTATAATTCAAATTTTGTGAAATTAGTTGTTTAAGTAATGTTAATTAAACAAAAACTTAGAATGTCTTTTATAAAAAAGCTTAGACCGAGATTGCGTTATAAAAAAATTTTGAAATTAAAACAAAATGTTCAAAATAAATCTAAATTACTAAACTTCAAATCTAAAAAATGGCAAACTATTGTTTTAAAAAATAAAACAATATTTAGAAATAATTATAAAATAAAGACTATTGATCAATTGAATTATTTTATACCAAAATTTACTGATTTTTTTTCAAATAAATTCAAATCTAATTTACACTCAAAACAAAAAATTACTTATTTATACGGTTATTTAACTAAAAATTATCTCAAATCATTAGTCAGTAAGGCAGTTGAAAAAGAAAATTCTAGCTATTATTTATTAAAAAGTTTAGAGATGAGATTAGACAGTGTTTTGTACAGATCCCATTTTGTGGGTAGTTTTAGAGATGCTAGGCAATTGATTTCACATGGTCATGTTTTTATTAATGGAGTTCAAATAAAAACAAATTCGTTTATTTTGGTTGAGGGGGATGTTATTTCAATTGCAAAAAATATCCACCATCTTCTTGAAAAAAATGTTTTAACCTCTTCTTTATTACCACTACCTCCTAAATATTTACAAATAAATTATAGAATTTATTTTATAGTTTATTTAGGAAATCTAGAAAAAAATAAACTGTTTAATCAATTTAATTTTTGGCTGGATTTGAAAACAGTCATAGATTTCTGCAAACATAGCTAGTTAGTTTGGTTTTTCAGTAGCTCAGGGGTAGAGCGAGTGGCTGTTAACCACCAGGACGATGGTTCAAATCCATCCTGAAAAGTTTTATTTGGAAGTAATCGGAATCGAACCGATAACTTTATGCTTGCAAAGCATACACTCTACCAGTTGAGTTATACTCCCTTTTAACAATATTATAAAAATACGCTTGTTTGGTGGAATTGGTAGACACGTCAGACTTAAAATCTGATTCTTTAAACGAGTATCGGTTCAAGTCCGATAACAAGTATTATTAATAACTTTTAACACACCAAAATGATGGAATTGGTAGACATACTAGGTTTAGGTTCTAGTTCTTTTTAAAGAGTAAGGGTTCAAGTCCCTTTTTTGGTAATATAAAGTGGATGGTAACTTTTAATCAGTTATGTCGTAAGAAAAGACAAAAAAAAATAAAAATAAATAAAACCCCTGCTCTTGAAAGATGCCCACAAAAAAAGGGGGTGTGTTTAAAAATTTTTATAAGAACGCCAAAGAAACCAAATTCAGCATTAAGAAAACTAGCTAGGTTAAAACTTACTAATGAAAGGAAAGTCATGAGTTATATTCCCGGAGAAGGACATAATTTACAGGAATATTCTACGGTAATTATGAGGGGTGGCAGAGTTAAAGATTTACCTGGAATTAAATATCATTTAATAAGAGGTAAACTGGATTTGTTAGGTTTAAAAACCAGGAAAACTTCAAGATCAAAATATGGTGCTAAAAAATCAAATTTAAATGAATAACTCTATTGTAATTAGATTTGTTAATAAACTGACGTTAAAAGGAAAAAAATTTAAATCATTACTTTTTTTAAAAAATTCTATTAAACATATTCAAAAAAATTCAAATAAAAATCATAAAAAATTATTTCAATTTACATTGATAAATATATCTCCTTTATTTAAATTAAAAAGTATAAAAAAAGCCCGAAAAAAATCTACAGACTTTCCTTTTTTTATTAGTAAGAATTCTAGGCTTTCTTTAGCCATTGATTTTATTACAGAAAAAAATAAAATTTCAAAAAAAAAATTGTATAAAGAAATTTTTTTAATTATGAAAAATAACAGCACTATTTTTCAAAAAAAAAAAAAGTTAACCGACTTATCATATAATCAAAAAAAATATGCAAATTATAGATGGTTCTAATTTTTTTCCATTACATCTAATAGGAGTTGAACCTACAACCTTCGGGACCGAAATCCGACGCTCTATCCAATTAAGCTATAAATGTTATGCAAAATTAATTTAAATGATTCAACAACAAAGTATACTAAAAGTATCAGACAATTCTGGCGCTAAAACTGCTAAATGTATAAAAGTAATAGGTGGTTTTAATAAAAAATCGGCTAAATTAGGAGATATTGTAGTCGTTTCAGTTCAAAAATTAAGAAACAAAGCAAAGATAACATCAAAAGTTAAAAAAGGTGAGGTTTATAAAGCTCTTATTATTAGAACTAGAGCTAAACATAAAAATAAAGATGGTATAGCGGTTAACTTCAAAGATAATGCTATAAGTTTAATTAATAAATCAGGAAAACCTATTTCAACAAGGATTGTAGGTCCTATCCCTAAATTTTTTAAAGTAAAAAAATTTATGAAATTCGCAAATCTATCTTCAGGGTTTATTTAATTTAAATATGGTATTTTTTAATAACTATCTTGAAAATGTATTAAATTATGATTTATTGAATAAATTTTCTTATGAGTCGGTAAAAAATATTCCTAAAATAAAAAAAATATACTTAAGTTTTAACTGTAAAAACTCATCATTAAAATATTTGTCTTCTTCTTTAATAGCTTTAGAATTAATATCTTTACAAAAGAGTATCTTCACCTATTTAAAAACTAGTAATATTTTGTTTAAAATAAAAAAAGGTTCTCCGGTAGGTTGCACTGTTATTTTAAGAAAAAAAACTATGCTTTTATTTTTATCAGAATTCTTGGTTTTTATTTTTCCTAAATTGTTAAATATACCTAAACAGATAAGGATAAAAAATAAAAAAAACTTTTCTTTTAAAATAACTTCTCCCTTAGTATTTAATGAGTTAGAAAAAAGGTATCAATTTTTTAATAAGTTAACTGGGTTAAATATTACAATCGTTACAAGTTCCAAAAATAAAAAAGAGTTAGCCGTTTTATTAACTTCTGTAAAATTTATCTTCAGCAAATGTAACTCAATTGGTAGAGTGTAACCTTGCCAAGGTTAAAGTTGAGGGTTCAAATCCCTTCTTTTGCTTTTCTTTAATTAACAAATCCCACAATTCGATATAATCACACTAGGCGCTCAAGTTTTTGGATTATTAGTAACATTATCGGTTTTTTATTATTATAATATAAACACAATAATCCCCCAGTTTATAGAAATTAAAAAATTTAGAACTAAAAAACTAAAAAAAAAAAATTCTTTAGTTATAAAAATTAACAATGATTTAGCATCAAATTTATGGCTAAAAACATATTGTTATAAAAATTTTTTAAAATAATTACGGTTGTTTGATAATCAATTTTTATTGTTTAAAAAGATAAGTGGTCGAGTGGTTTAAGGCGTTAGTTTTGAAAACTATTGTATTATTTAAAATACCGTGGGTTCGAATCCCACCTTATCTTTTTATATGGCTAAATAACATAAAAGGTAATGTATTAGATTGCAAATCTTAGAATATCGGTTCAACTCCGGTTTTAGCTTTAAACTTTTTACTTGTAAAAAAACTTTTAAAATGATTATATTAATAATTTCGAATGTTTTAAAAATTTTAGCAGTTGTTATACCGTTATTAATTTCTGTAGCTTATTTTACTATAGCTGAAAGAAAAATAATGGGAAGTATTCATAGAAGAAAAGGTCCTAATGTAATAGGTTTTTTGGGATTACTTCAACCTTTAGCTGACGGTTTAAAACTATTTGCTAAAGAAACTATTTTACCCAGTAATTCTAACGTAATAATATTTTTATTAGCACCTATGCTAACTTTTATTTTAAGTTTAATGGGTTGGTCTGTTATTCCTTTTTCTTTAAATATAGTTCTTTCTGATTTAAATGTTGGTGTTTTGTATTTATTTGCCATTTCTTCTTTAAGCGTTTACGGGATAGTAATGGCTGGTTGGTCAAGTAATTCAAAATATCCCTTTTTAGGAGCTTTAAGATCAGCAGCTCAAATGATTTCATATGAAGTGTCAATAGGTTTTATTATTGTAAACGTTTGTTTATGTGTTGGTTCTTTTAATTTAAGTAAAATTATATTATCTCAACAAAATATTTGGTTTATTATACCATTATTTCCTATGTTTGTTTTATTTGCTATATCTATGTTAGCAGAAACTAATAGGCACCCGTTTGATTTACCTGAAGCAGAAGCAGAATTAGTTTCTGGTTATAATGTTGAATATTCCGCTATGACTTTTGCTTTATTTTTTTTAGGTGAGTATGCTAATATGTTACTTATGAGTGCTTTTATTTCTATTCTATTCTTAGGAGGATGGTTGCCATTATTTAATTTTTTCCCTTTCAATTTTTTACCAGGTAGCGTTTGGTTTAGTTTAAAAATTGTATTAGGTGTTATTTTTTTTATCTTAACAAGAGCTACGTTACCTAGATATAGATATGATCAATTAATGGATATTGGTTGGAAATGTTTCTTGCCTTTATCATTAGGTTATTTATTGTTTACTACTGGTATTTTAATTAGCTTTAATTGGTTGCCATATTAGTATTTGTATCCTAAACTTTAAAATTTTAAAGTTTTTTTAAAAATAATAACAACTAAAAGTATTTCATATAATAAAACCAAAACACAACTAATAAATAATTGGAAATTTATTTCAGGGGGTGAAATCATTGTAGAAATACCAATAAAAAGTATATAATAATATTTACGAGAGTTTTTAATAAATAATTTAAAATTATGAAACATTAAATACTCATTAAAGGTTAATATCAAAACAAAACTACCTAATACAATAAAACATAGTTTGTATAAAATAATATAGAAATTTAAATACTCGCTCATTTTAGCTTCAAAATATAAAGTAAATATTTTTCCATTTAATGTTTTCTGTAACGTCAAAAAGAAAGAACAAACAAAAGGAAATGTTATTTTATTAAAAATAATTAAAAAAATTAAAAATAAAAAAAAAAAACCTATAAATCTAATTATTATAGCTTTATACTCTTTACAGTACAGACCCGGAATTAAAAAAACAATTAAATGGTATAAAACATAAAAAAAAGTAATTTGGTTTGAAATAAAGTATGAGATTTGGACATAGCTTATAAAAATCTCAGTTAAATTTGTAGAAATAAAATATAACGAGTTTTCTAAAACTGACAGTGTTAACCAAGGTTTAGCAAAAATAAATAATAAAGTTTCTTTGTTCGAATAACTAACAACTATTAAACATAACCACATACCAAAAACAAGAAGAATTCTATTTTTTAATTCTATTAAATAATTAACCGCCATTTTTTAAAAACTTTACAAGGAAAATAGTTCAGTTGGTAGAGCAGTGGTTTCCAAAACCAAAGGTCAAGGGTTCAACTCCCTTTTTTCCTGATTTTTTTTTTCGAACCGCGTTTGTAATGCTTTAAAAGTTTTGTTATATTTTTTTTAAATATAGAAAAATCTCCAAACAATAAAAAAAAGATAATAATTAAAACTATTACCTTGCTAAAATTAATATTTGCCATTATTTTTTCTTAAAAAGTTAAAAGATATTAAAGTAACTGAACATTAATTAAGGCTTGTAGTTCAGTGGTAGAACGTACCGCTCATAACGGTTTTGTCGTAGGTTCAATTCCTACCAAGCCTATAAACAATATTTGTTAGATTAAAAACAAAAAATAATATTATTAAAATACGCAATGCGATTAATATTAAAAGAATTTAATGCTTTAAAAATAGTAAACTATTTGTACACTCACCGTTTAATTTTTTTTTTCCAAGGTGTGAATTTAAAAACAAAATCTTGGGTAAAAATTGAACAGTGTTTTTATAAGAAAAAATTAACGTATTATCAGTTAAATAACGCAATGTCATCAATATATTTTAAAAACTCTGTTTTTAAAAATATTTTAGCTTCAATTAATAGTACTAATTTTTTTATACATATAGAACCAACAGTATTACCAAAACCTAATTATTTTAAACAAATCTTAGACTTAGATTCACTTTTTTATTTATTGTTTATAAAATTAAATAATAAAATTTATTATATCAACAATAAAACTTATGAAGTTAGTCTAAATTATAAAACTTTATTAAAAAACTTTACTTTTTTGTTATCAAAAAGTTCAACTATACCTATAACATATTTTAAAAAAATATCTATTAATAAAATCAAATCGAAATAATGTGATTTGAACACATGACTTCCTGTTCCCAAAACAGGCACGCTACCTGGCTGCGTTATATTTCGTAATAAGAAGAAAGTAGGATTCGAACCTACGACGGGTTTATCCCAACAGATTTACAATCTGTCACTTTTAACCACTCAGTCATTTCTTCTTTATTATAATCTTTTTAATTTTTTAGGTCTACAACCATTGTGGGGGTTAGAATTAAAACTTATAATAGAAACTATTGTAAAATTATTTTTTAATAATTTAATTATTCGTTTTATAGGGAAATTTTTAGTAATGTTTTTTAGGTGTAAGACTATTGGGACTTTATAAAAAAATTTTGTTTCTATTAATAATTGTTTTAAAATAGCTATAAAAGCAACATAACGCTTTATTTTTTGTTTTCCTTGCAAATTACTCGACCCAGCAGAATAATTTTTTTTAATATTACCTTCTATATCTGATAAATAAATTCGAGTATTTGTAGAACTAAATTGTATAGTAATAACGTAAACAAATATAGAAATATTTGTTTTTAACAAAGAGGATTTAGTGTTTTTAGAAGTGTTTAAAAAAATATTATTTTTTTTGTTATATAATTTAAAATTAGTAATTAAAGAATTAAAATTTAAGAAAATGTTAATGTATTTTGTATTTTTTCTTTTTAATTGTTTTAAATAATTAATTTTTTGAATTAATTTTTTTACAGTGTTTAATAAATTTAATTTATAGATAACAACTGAATTGATTCTATTAATTTTTATTTTATTTATGTTGTTTAATAAACTTTTTGATAAAAACATGTTAATTATTTAACTAAAGTCATTTTTAATGGAATCATCATCATCACTAAATAACTTATATTTTAAAAGACCTTTATTAATAAAAAAAAAAATTGTCGGGTTAAAAAATAAATCAGGGAAAAATAACACTGGTCGTATAACATCTTTTCATAAAGGAGGGGGTCATAAAAAAAAATATCGAAAAATAACGTTTCAAAGAAATAAAAATTTTATAGGAATAGTTACCAGTATTGAGTATGACCCATTTAGAAACTCACATATAGCTTCTGTCTTTGATTTTTTTAATAAAACATATTGTTATATATTAGCAACAAATAATTTAAAAATAGGGGATATTATAAAGTCGGGATTAATCTCTGACATAAAATCCGGTCATTCAACACAAATTATTAAAGTACCTGTAGGTAGTTACGTCAATAATATATCACTAACTCCACAAAAACATGCTCAAATTAGCAGATCAGCCGGAACTTTTTCTACAATCCTTGAAGTCAATAATAAATTCAGCAAAGTAAAATTTTGTTCTGGTAAACAAAAAATAATATCTTCTTCTTGTTTTTGTACTATAGGTATTGTTTCTAACCAATTTTTTTTTTTAAAAACATTAGGAAAAGCAGGTAGGGCAAGGTGGTTAAATAAAAGACCAGTAGTAAGAGGGGTAGCTATGAATCCCATAGACCATCCTCATGGAGGAGGAGAAGGTAAAAAATCTGGAAGAAAAACATTAGTAACTCCTTGGGGAAAACCAACCAAAGGAGTTAAAACATCTAAACGTACATGAGTAGATCAAAATGGAAAGGTCCTTATATCACTAAAAAAGCTTTATTAAAAAATTCAAACCAAATAACCCCCCGAAATTCAATAGTATTACCTAATTTTATAAATTTAGAAGTGAGTGTACATAATGGTCATACAATTTCAAATTTATTCATTGTAGAAGAAATGATAGGTCACACATTCGGAGAGCTTATATCTACAAGAAAAAGTTTCTCTTTTAAAAAAAACAAATAATATTTTATGAAAAAACTAGACCCAAATAACTTTTTATGGAAAACACGTTATTATGAAAAGAATAAAAAAGAACATTCGGTTTATCTTTTTAATAGTTTAGAAATTGAAAAAGCTATTAAAAGGTTGTTTAAATTATATAAATTAATTTTAAATGATTTAGATATAAAATACTCTAACTCTAAGTTAGAATTATTTTTATCTTATTACACCACTGTTCAGTCTTTTAAACTTTTACAACAAACTAACAAAAATAAATATTTAGTATTAAAGCCCGTTAAAACATCTAAAAATAAAAACACAACAAATACATTGTTTGTTAAAAAACGGTTTGATTTATTATTACGTTCAAAAAGACATCTACTCAAAAACAATTTTATAAATAATTCCGTTTTAACAAAAAACAATTTTTCAGAAATTTTACTAGAAATTTTAAGCGTTTTTACAAAAAAAAACCTTAAAATTGTTTTAATTTTGCAAAATTTGAATAAAGGTATTTCATTTAGGTTAAAAAATAAATCTGCAAAAATTTTTAAGGAAATATTAATACAATTTAGAAAGTTTACTAAATTTTTTTTTTTCAAAGAAACGATTAACATTCTATTATTAACCATTTATAAATCCATAAACTTAAAATTGTTAACTGAATTTATCTCTTTTCAACTTAGTGTCATAAAAAAGCACAACATTTTTTTAATTTTTTTAAAACAAGCTATTAAACTACTACAAAATTCTAATTTGTCAGCTATAAAAGGTATCAAAATCATTATTAAAGGAAGATTAAATGGTGCACCTCGTGCACGAAGTAAAATAATCCAAAATGGTAACGTACCCCTACAAAAAAAACAAGCAAATTTTTTTCAGTCTAAGTCAACTTCATACACACCTAACGGAACATTTAGTATTAAATCTTGGGCTTGTGTTAAATAATAAATATTTACTTTTTATTCTATAATGTTTTTACAACCTAAAAAATTTAAATTTAAAAAGTTTCAAAAAGGAAAAATTTCAAAAATAAACCATAAATCTACTAAACTGAGATTTGGGAACATAGGTTTAAAGGCAAACCAATCTGGAAGACTAACGTCTAAGCAGCTAGAATCGGCTAGACAAGCGATAGTAAGAAAAATAAAAAGAAAAGGAAAAATATGGATTAATGTTTTTCCTAATATTCCTATAACTAAAAAACCAACAGAAGTTAGGATGGGGAAAGGAAAAGGTAATGTTGATTATTGGGCTGCAAAAATTAAAATTGGTACAGTTTTATTTGAGATAGCAGGAGTTAACTTAAATAACGCTAAAACCGCCTTTAAAACAGGAAAAGCCAAATTGCCTATAAAAACAGTTATAATACATTAGATTAAAATTGTTTTTTTAAAAAATAGATATGACAATTAAATATTAATATTTGATAAAATTTATATGTTTAAATTTTCGAAAAAACACGTTAAAAAACCTTTTTAATATGTTATTACAAGCAGCAAAATTTATTGGAGCTGGATTAGCTACTATAGGATTAGCAGGAGCAGGAGTTGGTATAGGTACCGTATTTGGAGCATTAGTTATTGGTATTTCAAGAAACCCATCATTAAAAGATGAATTATTTAAATTAGCTATTTTAGGATTTGCTTTAACAGAAGCGATAGCTTTATTTTCTTTGATGATGGCTTTTTTAATTCTTTTTGCTTTATAATAATAAAAAGTATTTATCAAACTAGGGTATATAGCTCAAATGGTAGAGCATTGGACTTTTAATCCACAGGTTTCGGGTTCAAATCCCGGTTTACCCATAATTAATGGATTTCTATGAATAAACTATGACAATGATTAATATAAACTATATTTTAACCGTTATAATAATATTATTTTTAATAGGGGTGTTAGGCTTAGTTTTAAACAGAAAAAACATTTTAATAACTATAATGTCTATCGAGTTAATGCTATTATCTGTAAACTTAAATTTTGCTATTTTTTCAAATTACTTGGATGATATTGTAGGTCAAATATTTGTTTTATTTATTTTAACAATAGCTGCAACAGAATCTGCAATTGGTTTAGCTATCTTATCTATTTATTACAAATTAAAAAACACTGTAAGAATGGATAAAATTAAAACTATTAAAAGTTAACTCTTTTTTACGAAAAAGACGGGACTTGAACCCGCAATCTTCGACGTGACAGGTCGACGCTTTAACCAAATTAAGCTACATTTTCTATTTAAAAATAAAATTTTTATTATTTATTTCTCTGAAATATTTTTACATTAATAATATTAAATTTAACTACGATTTAGAATTTAATAAAAAATTTCAAAATAATTTTTGGAAATTTAATACCCCTCTTATCGAATACTGTGAATCAGTTGGTATTAATATCCCTCATTATTGCTATCATAAAAATTTATCGATTTCAGGTAACTGCCGTATGTGTCTTATAGAAGTAAAAAACTCTCCTAAACCTGTGGTTTCTTGCGCTATGAGTGCTAAAGCGTGTTTAAACAATAATTCTATTTTTACACAAAGCCCGTTAGTAAAAAAAGCAAGAGAAAATATTTTAGAATTTCTATTGTTAAATCACCCACTAGATTGCCCTATTTGTGACCAGGGAGGTGAATGTGATTTGCAAGATCAATCTTTTTTTTTTGGAATTACTAAAAAAAGGTTTTATAGTTTTAAAAGGTTTGTTACCGATAAAAATATAGGACCTATTGTTAAAACATTAATGACTAGGTGTATTCATTGTACCAGATGTGTGAGATTTGCTAGTGAAATTGCAGGAGTAGGTAATCTAGGTATTTTTGGAAGAGGTTTACAAAGCGAAATAGGTACTTATGTAAGTAATGTTTTTAAATCCGAATTGTCTGGTAATGTTGTTGACTTATGCCCTGTAGGAGCTTTAACTGCAAAACCGTACCCATTTGCAGGGCGTAGCTGGGAATTAAAAAGTATAAATGGAATTGATTTTTCAGATGGGTTTGGAACAAACATTAAAATTTTTTTAAAAAATAATCGCATTATTAAAATACTACCAAATTCCGACTTTAAAAACCCCACTGAAATAAACTGGATCTCTGATAAAACAAGGTTTTCATTCGATGGTATGTTTTCTCCTGAAAAATTTATTAAAGGGGGTATTTTAATCAATGACAAAAATCAATACCCCAAAGTTTTAAGTTGGAAAGATGTTTTTAATAGAATAGTAAATATTCTTTATTTTCAAGATCATTTGAACAGACATTTTTATGAAATTAAAAAATTGACTATTGTTTTTAACTGTAATATTAGTTTAGAGGTTTTGAATTTATTAACGGTGTTGTCTAAAAAACACTCTTTTTTAGAAATTAGAAAAGTAGAAGAGAGTCGTGTGACAAACCATTCTGACAATCAACTTTTATTAAGCCCTTTTACTAACAAGTCTAAATTATCCAAATCTAATTTGTGCTTATTAGTTAATATAAACCCTAGATTTGAAGGAACTAATTTAAATTTAAAAATAAGACAAAGGTTTTTAAAAGGCAATTTCAAAATAGCATCCATAGGATCTTTAACTAGCTTAACTTTCCCAATACAATACTTAGGGTCAAATTTGAGTATTTTAAAATCAGTAGTAGAAGGTACGCATACATTTTGCCGACAACTTCAATTATCTGTTGACCCGATTATAATTTGTAGCTCAGAAATCTTAAAAAGAAAAGATTCAAACGGATTAGTTAAATTATTAACAAATTTAAACCTATTGTCTTCTAAAAATGTAAGTATAAACAACGAAGTAGGTTTTTTAAATTTAGCTATTAATGAAGCCGGGGTTTCTAACTTAAACAATTTTAAAGAATTAAGTTATAATGATTTAAACAATTCGTTGGGGTTATATTTTCTTAACAACTCTTCTTTAAATAGTAACATAAAAAAATTGATTGAATTAAAATCACTAAATTATTTCAACGAAACTAGTTCATTTAATAAATTTTTGATTGAACATAATAACAGAACTATAAGTACTCTAAGTAAAAACATCACTAAATTATTTAACAGTTCTAATTATTTTAATTTACCTAATACAAATTTTTTTGAATCTTCAAATACCTACATTAGTACAACAGGTCACTTTAAAACAAATGTAAGATGCATTCCTTATACTGGTAAATCAAAAGACGATTGGTCTCTTTTAAGAAAAATATTCTCTTGTACAAAACGTATACACTTTGTTCAATGTTTAACTATTTTCAACAAACTAAATTTTAATTTTAATAATGTAACAAATTTTAAAAATTACACAAATTTTAAAAACTACCCAACTAAAATATTATCAAAATCATCGTTTTATTTCAACAGTAAAACATTACCCGTATTTATACAAGATGAAATTTATACTAAATCAAAAATAAAAGTTTTTAAAACTAAATTGAAGTTATGGTTAGAAGATTTTTATATTTCTGGAAAAGATTGTTACAGCAACAACTCTTCTACAATGATTAAGTGCTCAAAAACTTATAGAATAAACACTTCAAACTTTAATTATACAAGTCTTTAAAAATCTACGTAGTGTTTTGTGGTTCTTTTTGTTTATTTATTATAGTTTTTTTAATAATGAATGCCTCCCCACCAATAAACAGTTATAAATAAAAATAACCAAACAACATCAACAAAATGCCAATACCAAGCGGCGGATTCGAATCCAAAATGATGCGTAGCAGTAAAATGATTAAAAATGATTCTTACAAACGAAACAAATAACGAACATGTTCCAATAAATACATGAAAGCCATGAAAACCTGTAGCCATATAAAAACAAGAACCAAAAACACTATCACTGATATTAAATGGAGCATCTACATACTCCATACCTTGCAATGCTGTAAATAAAACAGCTAAAATCAGAGTAATAATAAGTGAAATTAAAGCTTGTTTTTTAGCTCTTACAATTAATGCATGGTGAGCCCATGTTACTGTTGCACCTGAACTAAGTAGAATAAAAGTGTTAGTTAAAGGAATACCAGAGGTTTTTATTGTTTGTATTCCTTCAGGAGGCCACACACCTCCTAAATTAAAAACTGGAGACAGGCTAGAATGAAAAAAAGCCCAAAAAAAAGCAAAAAAAAACATAATTTCTGAAACAATAAATAAAATCATACCTAATCGCAACCCTCGTTGAACCGAAAATGTGTGTTGTTCTTCGAAAGTAGCTTCTCTTACTATGTCCCTCCACCAAGTAAACATTACATACAAAATAATAGTAAATCCAGTAAGACATAAATGACCACCACCATAAAAACTATGCATATATAAAACTCCCCCAGAAGTCATCATAAAAGCTCCTAAAGAAGCAACTAAAGGCCATGGGCTAGGGTCTACTAAATGCCATGAATGTTTGGTTTTTAAATATTTAAATTGTTCTTTGTTTTTCGTTAATAACTCTCTCTTTTCATTGTTTAAATTTAATAAATTATTATAAGTTAATGTCATTTTAAAATTTTTAATCATACTCAAATGATTTTTATAAAACTGGTTTAAGATAGGTTAATATTAGTGACAATAATGTGGTAAAAATAAAAAATAGAGTTAACATACTTGTTTAAGTTTTTTTAAAAAATACATGTATTCACCCTCCCCTCATTATAAGGTTATTTTTTCACAGTTCTTCAAAAAACTCACCACCCGTACCCCGAGAATAACTTTAACCACCAATTTTACCTAAAGGAGTGCTTTTCCATGTATCC
>Ga0209119_1000646_pt1 | contig 35567 bp, 36 predicted proteins | sample COG_03_FD_184747 | JGI IMG/M metagenome (GOLD analysis project Ga0209119, IMG submission 184747) | Pelagic Microbial community sample from North Sea - COGITO 998_met_03 (SPAdes) (version 2) | ecosystem: Environmental > Aquatic > Marine > Neritic zone/Coastal water | place: Helgoland, sampling...
GTTTTTCAGTGTATATCTCTTGGTTAATTTTAACTGTATAAAAAACTGCTAAATCTCTTAGTAAGCCATTTATAGATAAACAATCCCCTCTGTTGGGAGTGAATTCCATATCAAGAATATCACCATCTATTTCGTGCTCATGACCAAGTTGAAATAATTTATTAGAAATATGCTCAATACTTGGAGTCTCTTCAATATGTTGAACTAAATGTCTGTAAGCTATTTTCATTTAAACTGACTCAGAAAATCTAAGTTAGTCTTATAAAACTCTCTTATATCTGTAACTCCATGCTTAAGCATGGCTATTCTTTCAATACCTAGACCAAATGCTAAGCCGCTATATTTATTCGAATCTATATTGCAATTCTCCAAAACAACTGGATTTACTAATCCACACCCCAGTATTTCAAGCCACTTCCCTTCTTTTGATAAGATATCAACTTCAGCTGAGGGTTCAGTAAATGGGAAGTATGAGGGTCTAAATCTTAATTCAACATCATCACCAAAAAGTGAGTGGATAATTTTATAAATTAAATCTTTGAGTTGAGCAAAACTTACATTTTCATCTACATATATGCCCTCAACCTGATGAAACATTGGTAAATGTGTAGCATCATCATCTTTTCTATAAACCTTGCCCCCAGAAATAAATGCCAAAGGTGGTTTTTTTTCAAGCATTCCTCTGATTTGAACGGGTGATGTATGAGTCCTTAATAGATTTGATTTATTTTCAACATAAAAAGTGTCATGCATCTGCCTTGCAGGATGTGATTTTTTGATATTAAGCATATCGAAATTAAATTCTTCTGTTTCAATTTCAGGCCCATCAACAATTTCAAAGCCATATGAAACCAACAGACTCATGATGGAGTCTTTCATATGATTTATTGGATGAAGAGTGCCCCTGTCTTTGACTAACTCAGGGGGTGTAATGTCTTTATGATCTGGCATTAAACCAGTATATCTAGCTGGTAGCTGTTTTTACAATCTTCTCGAAAGTCGCGCTATCAGTAATGGCTATATCAGAAAGAATTTTTCTATCTAAGGCAATATCTTTTTTAGCCAGTGAATTTATAAGCACAGAATATGAGACACCAAGCTCCCTAGCTCCAGCATTAATTCTTGCTATCCAGAGGGCTCTAAAAGCTCTTTTCTTATTTTTTCTATCTCTAAAGGCATATTGTAAAGATTTAATATTAGACTGTTTAGCAGTTCTAAATAATCTACTTCTAGCACCATAATGCCCTTTAGTAGCACTTAGTACTTTCTTATGTTTAGCTTTAGCTGTTACTGATTTGGTAGTTCTTGGCATGATTTATCTTCTTATTAATTTTGAAGCCATTTTAAGCACAACACCTGTTAGCTTGTTAAGACCTCTATTATGTCTTTTTCTCTTCGTAGATTGTTTAGTAAGGATATGATTTCTGTTTGCGCTTTTGCTTTTTACAGATGAACCTGTTTTTTTAAAACGCTTAGCTGCTCCAGAATGTGTTTTTAACTTATATCCCATATTATTCTTCTTATAAAATTTATATTTACTTCTTCTTCAGAGGGGAAAGAACCATTAGTAACTGCCTTCCTTCCAATGAAGGCTCTTGGTCTACTTGAGCTATATCTTCAAGCTCATCTCTCAATCTATTCAACAGATTAAGACCCATATCGCTGTTCAATATTTCCCTACCTCTAAAACGGACGCTTATTTTAGTCTTATCTCCGTCAAGAATAAAGCTTTTAACCTTTTTTAATTTAATATTATAGTCACCGACATCTGTAGAAGGTCTAAATTTTATTTCTTTTGTGGTATTTCTTTTAACTTTTACCTTTGAAGAAGATAAGCTTTTCTTCTTATCAAAGACATGTTTTCCATAATCTAAAAGCTTACAAACAACAGGTGATGCATCGGATGGAGATACCTGGACCAAGTCAAGAGATGCTACTCTAGCTGATTCCAAGGCTACAGAGAAAGCAACAAGACCTTGTTTTTCGCCGTTTGATCCAATAAGCATGACTTCGCTGGCTCGAATTTTTTCGTTAATAGGTGTAATATTTTTTTTCTGAGAAGCTATGAGAGTACCTTTAGAGAATTGGAACAGATATAAACATTAAGTATTAAATATAATGTTATGTATTTGTGATGGTTTGATGTTTATCATTTTGTGAGAATGATTTTATACTAATTAACCTATTACGCAATAAAATTTTACCTAGGGCTGAAGAATAAGCTGCTTCCAGCTATCATCACTTTTTTCATAGGCTTCTCTTTTATTTAATCGTGACTCATGCCCTTCCCAGAATTCAAAATAGTAAGGGGTAAATGAATAACCTCCCCAAAATTCTGGACATTTTTTTAAGTCATCATTTTTTAATGATTTATTATAATTTTCTTTAACTTGATTATAAGAATCTATTGGTTTTGATTGGCTTGATGAAATAGCTAATGCATTTTTTTCTTCTGATCTATTGAAAAAATAGTTTTGATTATATTCATCTGTGGTTCTTTTTATTTTAGCCTTCATTCTAATCTGAACATTAATGCTAGGCCAATATACTAATACAGCTATTTGGTCGTGAGAAATAAAACCAGATGCTTTCGGAGAGTCATAATTACTAAAAAATATAAATTCATCATTTGAAATAAATTTAAGATTGACGTATCTAGAATCAACCTCACTTATCTCCTTGTTGTAAGAAGAAATTGAAATGGCTTCAGTACCTTTTTGACCTGCATCAACAGCCTCATCATATTTCTCTTTTAAAAGTTGATAAGGTGTTTCTTGATTTACGTTATTAAATTGGATCATTGTATTAAAAATTTAAAAATTAATTATATATGTCTTATTACCAATCAAGAACTTTAAAAACTAAATCTATAAACAAAAAAAAGCTGCAAATGCAGCTTTTCATATCTATTTAATTTTTTAAAAGTTAATAACAGTATTTATCGCACCCCATAGATAGTGGCTTAGTTTTGTTATTTTTTAATCAAACTCTTCTTAAGAAGCTGATTAAATGCTCGCTGCTCATAGCGCATTAATTTTCAATGTGCCTCGAACTTCTCATACGTTAAGCCCGGAAGATCATTGTTCTTTGCCATCTGCTTAGCGAGAAACCCAACAACCGCCCTGTGCTCTGGTGCCTACAAGGCACCAAGACTAAAAAATCTATTAACTCAACTCCTTCACATACACAACAGAATCAGCGCCTTTATGTACTTGGACTTCTTTAACAGGAATAGACCCCATCTTCGTATAAAAAGCATGGGCCCTGTCCAAATTACTCCCGACAACAATGCTAAAACCACTTGCACCCTCTTCTCTGAAGTGAGAACAAAGGGCGTTGAATAAATTCTCAGCATGACCTCCGCCCTGATAAGCCGGATTAACCACAATAGAAAGGAGTTCTTGTTTAGGCAAATCGGACGAAATATCACTGTCTTTACTTATTAAAAGTACTTCTATAATTTTATACATCTTAGAAGGCGATAAAAGACAAGATTTGAGAGAGTAAATTAATCGAAGAGGTTTTAATAGAAGCTGCTTATATATCCGCCCCAACCCAAGAGTTCCTGTCACAAATCCCACCACCCTGCGATCGACTCGCTCTACTAGTAATACGCTTTCACTATCCTTGTCGATTGCCTCGTAGAGCAAAGTGAGAAACGGAACACCCAAAGTCGCTAAAAAGCCCAGATTAATATAATCGCAATGAAGCCTAGCGACTGCTCTATAGTCACTACTAGTCAATTTATGAGGTTTTATATCCATTTATCAAATCCTTGTATAAAAGGTAGGTCTTTGGAACGCAGAAAGAATCTTACAGGCAACTATAAATCACCTATTTCGTAGCATTCTTAACATTCCACCAACTCCATACCTAGGACTTGGATCGAAGAAATGTGCAAGAAGCGTAAGTCGATAACTGGAACAATCATGCGATACTTGCTTATTAGTATGTAGCGTAGTGTTCCCAACGAATAGTAAAGGTGAATAATCACTGAAAGAGTCTGTAATTTGGTTATGACTTTTTGCAAAAACCTCCAAGCCCTCCTTAGATGCGAAACGTTTATGTGATGCCTTACCAAAAGCATTACTAATTTCATTTTTAGGTGATTTTCTAGCATTTGGGAAATAAATTAACTCGCCAACAGTGCCACCATGCTGTGCCACTGGAATCTTGATGGGCAATACCATTGTAAACAGATGCGAATCAAAGTGGGCTCTGAACATTTCTTTCGAATTTCCTGGATCGACACGCCTCGCTATATGATATTGATTGGAGATTTTACCCTTATAGCCAAGTACATTTTTTGCTATATCAAATAATTTTGGAGTCAAAGTATTATCGAGGTCTAAGTCCTCTAAAAATAATTTATGGCTAGGACATAACTCAGCAAATGTCTCGCCTTTCATTTCAGCATTGATGCTTTCCGCTACAGACTCTAGATCAAACTCACTTAAAGAGGGCAACTTGACATAACCGTTGTTTATAAGAGGCTGTAAAACATCATCTATATTTTTCCAATAATCTACTTTTGCCATAATTAATCCTCTTCTTTTTAATCTTTTTCTAAACTAAAATCTAAGCCTTTAAAGAATTTTTCCATGTCCAGTCTCGAAAATGCTACCGCTATAATTGTTAAGAGTATTAGTTTGAAGTATAAATAAATGCTTTTATTTTCCACATACCATTTCTCCAGCGTTCCCTTGACAGGGCTAATTTTTTGTTTATATGTAACATCAGGGTCACCGTTACTCTGAAGAATTCTTTCTTCATCCCTGAACACAATAGATCCTACTCCTGATAACCCCGGCATCGTAGAAGCGATGATGTCCTGATGTTCTTCTGAATAAAATGAGAACTGCTTCTTGTGTAATGGCCTAGGCCCAATAACGCTCATATCGCCTTTAAAGATATTAAACAATTGAGGAAGCTCATTGAGCTTTGTTTTTCTGAGAAATTTTCCAAACGGCAAAACTCTAGAATCATTTTTTAGGGTAACCGTGCCTGCTCCCATATTTTCACTATTTCTCAGCATTGTTACAAATTTTAGCAGCTGAAAGGGTACTTTATCTTTGCCCACCCTAGCCTGCTCAAAGAATATCTCCCCTTCGCCTGTTAACTTTAAAATCACCATAACTGGCACAAGGATTGGAGTAAAAATAATTATCGCCAACCCCGACAAAAAAACATCAAAAAATCTTTCCATTATTAATTTCCTCTTTAAAATTTTATAGATTTCGAAAACGCATTTTTAAAAGCAATCAGTACTGCGTATATTACTTTCTAAGCACATTCCAAATTCATTTGTAAAATTATACCTTTTTGAGAGCACCATCAGGAACACTTGAGGGTATGTTTACAACGCGATCTTGGAGCCATTGTGAATTCTCAAGACAATCAGTTTGGCAATCTTTAAACATCTCCAATCTGTTCATAAGGCACCAGATCGGCCGGGTCATGATGTCCTGCTCATTAGTCTTCTTTAAAAACTCATCACGTTCCGCCGCATTATCAAGGACTATAGCGTTTAACCAATGATTAACTTTGCAATCGGCTATCGGTTTTACAAATTTCACTTTACGATTCTCAAAGAAGGATTCCCACTGCAAAGCTAAATCGGCTTTAACCGACAGGATTGCATCCAACATCTCCATCTGCGCACAACCCAGGGCCGCATTCAAATTTGGCATACGATAATTATAACCAATGCTGTCATGTACAAATTCGTAAGGGTGTGGAACTTTCGCTGTTGTTGTAAGATGTTTGGCTAACCTCGCAACCTCCTCGCTGTTGGTGATTATCATACCACCTCCGCCGGCGGTTACAATTTTGTTACCATTGAAGCTGAACGTTGCAGACTGGCCGAAAGTACCTGTGTGCTTTCCGGCGACAAAACTACCCAGCGATTCCGCAGTATCTTCGACAAGAGGAATCGACCATTCAGCGCAAATTTCCGCTATCTCAGCGATCCGACAAGGCATCCCAAAGGTATGCATAGGGACGCATGCTGCAATTCTCCGACCCGTACCTTTGTTCCAAGCGCCAGTCGTGCGCATCTCAGCATGTGACTCCAGAAACTGTTTGAGCGCCGTAGGACTCAACCCCATCGTATCTTTATCTACATCAATGAAAACAGGAATCCCCCCCGAGTAAGACACTGCATTACACGTAGCAACAAAGGTAAGAGCTTGCGAAATGACTTCATCCCCACGAGCTACACCCGCGACCTGGAGCGCTATATGCAATGCGGCAGTACCATTCACCGTAGCTACAGCAAATTTTGCACCTGTAAAAGCTGCAACTCGCTGCTCCATCTCCGTGACCTTTGCACCGACCGAGGAGACAAAATTAGAGTCTATACAATCAACCAAATACTGCCGTTCATTCCCCAGAAAGACCGGCCTATGTAATGGTATGAACCCGGAGCCAAAGATATCACGCGTAATGAGATTAAACTCACCAACGAGGTCATTAATCATTGTCATCATTCTTCTCCAAATTATTCAATTATTCGCGAACAAGGCTGGCACTTTCGATCACATCCACCCATGCGTCCGCTAGCATCACGCGGTCAAACTCTGATGCAGCCAGTTGGCGAGCATTTAGTCCCATCTGGATTAATCTGCCTCTATCATCTGCAGCTAGCTCCAACGCGTCAGCCAACGCTTTCGGGTCTTCTGGCGGCATGCTATATCCACACTCTGCCCGAGTAATTAGCCCTGCCAACCAACCTGGGTAGTTAGTAAGCACCGGTAAGCCGGCCGCTATGTAGTCAAAAAATTTGTTTGGCGAGGTGCCGCAGTAGAAAGCAGGAATATTTAAAAGTAACTGCAGTCCGATATCCGCGGCTGACATTAGCTGTGCCAATCGAGCTTTATCAACCGGATCATGAAAAATCACACTGGTCAAATCCATCTCAATTGCTCTTTTTTGCAAACTTGCTTTCAACCTACCTTGACCTATCAGCACAATCTTAATATCATCCCGACACCGTTCCTTCAGAACTGCCGCTGCATCAAGCGCGGAGTTGAGACCATTTGCCTGGCCATGGGTGCCAGTAAAAATTGCCATCAAATCCGATTGATTTACTCCGTCAGGTCTCCATTTTAAGGCAGTTGTCTCAAACATAGCCAGATCACATCCATTCGGTACGAGCCTGATTTTTGTATTTTCAACACCCCTGCTAGCGATACCTTCAACAATTCCCGGCGCCAAACCAATACAGTAATCAGCCGAGCGATAGGAAACCCATTCCAGTAAGGACATCGCGAATAAGATCAGTGGATTAGTGATAACGCCCATCGCTCGAGGCAACTCCGGCCAGAGATCTCGCACTTCGAAAACAAAAGGTTTTCTGCGGAGAAACCGTGCACAAATGCCGGGTATCCCCGCTGTCAAGGGAGTTGAGGTTGCAAATACAACGTCATATGAATGCGTCAGTGCAACTTTTATACTCTTAATCGCAAAAAGCAGAAAAATTCCCGTGCGCTTAAGAAAACTATCGCTATTCGAGTACGCCAAATCGAATTCGATAATATCAATTCCCTCGACCTGACCTTCCCTGCGTCCACTGACAAAATGATCACTAAGACCTGTTTGCCCGCCAGCGTAACTACCACAAACCATGGTTACCGTATGCCCGCGCAGCAACAAACGTCGCGCCATCTCATACGAGCGTATACCTGTGGAACCTTGGGGAGTAGAGAAGTGCTGGTGAAAATAGAGGACTCGCATAAGCTAAAATCTAAGCACAGTAGTAATGGTACCCGCATATCGTAGCGCGATTTCAAACACTGGCAATCGTTCCTTCTTCATGTAGTAACGTGATTCGATCCCCTCTAACAAAGCATATTTGGCATCAGGTATATCAGTGGTGACTGAAAGCTCAAGACTTTCGCACAGTAACGACTGTCCTTTTTGGCGCCAGGTCCCGGGCGCTAGCCTCCAGCGTAGGGTCGCCGAGTCGCTAAACCCCGAAATTGTATCAGTCACTTTAAGTGTACTTGCGCTCAACTCCACTAACCGATGGTGTTTTGCCCCGTTAGAATCGCTATAGCCTGCTCCTGCCATGACTCCATGGCCACTATTCTGGAGATGGATTAATTCCTCGGTTTTTAACCAATCGCCAAATAAAAACCGGCCTAACCTCGGCATCTGATCACGATTGTCAAACTGAATCGTATTGTGACTGGCCGTACCAGAAAAATAGGCCAGTAAATCGTCGCCAGTGTTATAACTATAACTACCACCATCACGCAATAGATTAGAGCCAGCGAGCCAAAAATCTACGTGAAGTATATCAGATTGGCTCGGCCTAAATGCAAAACGGGGATAGCGAAAAAGTACCATAGCCATATTTTTCCTAAGCAACATATAGCCACCATTATCAAACTCTTGGCTAATTTGCTCGGCAATCGTCTCCTTGGGAATCGGTATGCTCAACCATGCTAGAGGAAGGTTCCAATCTCCTTCGCCGGTAAACGCACGTTTATTAGAAAATAAAACTGCTGCGAGTTGAACTGTAGATCGAAAGTCCCTGAAGTCGCTTTTGGCTAACGGAAGTAATCTTGCTCCATCATTAGCACCCACATTAGGTACATCACCTGATCCGATATCAGTCATTTGATATAGCCATTGAGTGGCTGCTGACAATCTATTAGTCATAGTCTTTGTGAAGGGTGGAAGGTTCTGGTGTCGGCGCCAAACCTCTACGATTGAATAAGTGTCTAATGCCAATCTGTGGTAATTGCTTGAATGTTGGCTAAAACTCCCATCAGTCTGAAATAGTCTACGCACCCGATTCTCTAACCACTGAGCACCTAGTAACTTCCAGCCTCTACCTTCCGGATGCCCAAGCGACTCTAACCAACTACCACCAATAAAAAGCGCTGCAGCCTCAGACGTTCCATGGTTGTTTTCTTGTGCTATCGCATAGGCTAACGTAGGTTTGATACGTTTCATATGAGCTACTATTAAATCAACTAATGGTTGTTCCGCTGACTCAATCTGTTTGACCATAAGGGCAGCTGTTGCAAGATGAAGCACTCTAAAGGAAGCCTCCTGCCCACACTTCCAATTAGGACCATAATAAGGCGGATTTTTGTCAACCCAATCGGTTAGCCAGGCATTAAGCCTATCAAACGCCTCTAGATCGCCATTAATGCCTAGTTGCGACATACACAACACCCAATCAAATCTTGAAGCTTCCCAGATAGTCTTTATATCACCTACACTGGTGTCAAAGTCCGCAATCTGCCACCAAGACTTATCCGACTCACTGAGACGAACGCCAGTAAAACAGTTAGCACACCAATCCGGCAGATCCACGATCTGCTTTTTGTGCCACCCAAAATACAGGTGTTGGTTCCACCACGTATCATTAGCTAGCAAGGACTGAACTCCTAATTTTAAGTCTAAATTAGGCCGAAAAAACAACCCCTCACTAACATAATGAGCAACTTTGGTAGCGCTTCCTAGCCTATATTTGATGCTAAGGCGGTAAACTATTGCTCGCACTATATTAACGATACCAAGTGAATAAGCCGTACGAACCTTTACCAATATGCTCACGTTTGATTTCTGACCATGACAGCCGCATCAATCGTTGCCTGTGCTACCTCAAAAAGCTGGTCCGCCGGGATAGGTGCTAATTTTCCTATTTGAATCGCTGACAAATACGCTGCAACACAGGCAGTCTGACCCTTATCTTGCTTCCATAAATTCATTTTTCTAAAGCCAGGCCAACCGTAACCCCTCAGCTTCCTAAAGTTATCAAGTTGCAGCACGCGTCCCGCGGCAAAAACCTCTACTCGTTCTTTAGGAAAGCTTAGAGCACCATTAGCAAAGTAGTTTATGGTGCCAAAAGAACCATCATGAAAACTCAACAATATTACTACTTTGTCCTCCGTGACATCCAAGCCTAATGAGTCGCCAATACGTCTAGCATGAACTGTTTTAATTTGCGAGTCAGCCAAAAAACGCATCAGATCTATGAAATGACACGCTTCCCCTATAATTCGGCCTCCACCAATTGCCGTTTTTTGCGTCCAATGATCTGCTGGGATCGCACCAGCATTGACTGTTATAACAAATGACTTAGATTCTTTGACCGTCTCTAACAGACCTTTCATTCTTATTACTTGAGGTGAAAACCTTCTATTGAAACCAACCATAAGTAGTTGATCGCCGGAAGTCCTCTGATAAGCTTCTTTTATACTCGCCAACTCGTTTGTAGAAATAGCCAAAGGCTTTTCAACGAAGACGTGTTTCCCAGCCTGGAGCGCTTGGACTACAAATTCAGCATGGGTGCTGTGTTGGGTAACTATTACAATAGAGTTTATTTCTTTGGTCGCCAACAGCCCTTTGACATCAGTAGTTGCAGTAATAAACCCATTTTTTTTGCCATGGACCACGCCGCTTGCACTCCCCGCAGTAGAAACGGTATGAAGTTTAGCACCCGCTTTAGCAAAAGCTGGCATGAGAACCCTTGAGGCATAATTGCCAGCACCTATAAAGCCGACCACAGGGATGTCGGGGTCGCGTTGCATGTCTTCGTTAATTAGAGTATGCCTATTATGCCGCTCAGAAATTTCACTATGGTACTTCAAGAGTATACCTAGTGAGATTCTGTCGTTCGTCAGAATATCATAAGCCGCTGGCGCATCTTCAAATTGCACTTGGTGAGTAATCAGCGGCCTTACATCGATTCGATTACTAGCCATCATGTCCAATATAGCCTCAAAATTGCGTTGTTCTGTCCATCGAACAAAACCAAATGGATAATCATGCCCATCTTCCTCGTAATTTTGATCATAACGTCCAGGACCGTACGAGCACGACACTTGAAAACTCAACTCCTTCTCGTAAAAATCTGAGCGGTTCAATTCCAGACCTACAACACCGACCAACACTATTCGCCCACGCTTCCTGCTCATCCTTGCGGCCTGAGTTACAGGATCATTTGACTTCGACGATGCAGTTATTATCACAGCATCCATGCCATGTCCACGACTATGAGCCATGCCTGCGGCAACAGGTTCCTCCCCCTTGCCAAGATAGCAGACTTCTGCACCAAACATTTTCGCTAACTCTAAATTTTGTTCATCAAAATCAATTGCTAACACACGACAACCCTGAGCTAAAAGTAATTGTACCGTCAGCAATCCTATCAAACCAACACCAATTACTGCGACCGCCTCACCCAGTCGAGGCTCTATCAAGCGAATTCCCTGCAAACCAATACTAGCAACTACTGTGAAAGCTGCCTCTTCATTATCAACCTCGTCTGGGATTCTCACACAAAGTTTTTTTGATACACGAACGACGTCTGCGTGAGGACCGTTGGAAACGACCCTATCACCGGGCTTAAATTCGTAGGAACCTATCGGTACGGCGCTGACAACGCCTACATTACAATAACCCAACGGAATAGGTTGACCAAGCTTCGAGTTGACAGCCTCCAATGTTGTTATTAAGCCATCAGTCCCTACCTTTTCAAGTACCATCTTGACCTTTTCTGGTTGCTGTCTCGCTTTGTTCAAGAAAGAAGCTTTGCCAAAGTTGACAAGGCTACGTTCTGTCCCCGCAGAAATCAGAGATACTACGGTGTTAACAAGTACAGTATTTTGCTTTACCTCTGGCACAGGGGATTCAACAATAGTTGTCTTACCGTTACTCAAATCTTGAAATATCTGTTTCATCTATTTACTTCCATAATGTTGTTCGGGAACACGCAACCGAAATATTATTAGGACTAACAACAGCGTTATTGAAAAACCAGGGGCGAAGAAAATAGTTACTTCACTCTAGATGACAAATTCTGCTGTGTAAAAGCCACTAAACTATTGGACTTAAACTAAGTCATTCCATTGCTAACGAATTCTATGCTCAAAGGTAGACTCACATATAACCCCTAGGGTCTATTCGGAAACACCGCAAAAGTCCAATATACACTGCGACGAACCCCCACCATAAAATTCTTGAGCTAAAAACTCTCGGTGCTTAACTAGAACAACAATTAGGTCTGCCATCTCTAGCGCATAAGCTAACTCTACCAGCGTAAAGTCAGGGTGCTCATTGATATTTGGTTCCACTACCATCAAATCGAAACCTTGAGCCAGCAGCGAACTGGCAACTCTTACCGCCGGAGATTCACGTAGATCATCGATATTAGGCTTAAATGACAATCCTAGACAAGCGATCCTAGGCCTATGAACTAATTTCGAGGCTATAGAATCAAATTTTGCAGATATCTGATCAACTACCCATTGGGTTTTATAATTATTCACGTTGCGAGCTGTATGGATGAGACGTGAGTTCTCAGGATCACTGGCCACTATGAACCAGGGATCAACAGCGATGCAGTGGCCACCGACACCAGCACCCGGCTGCAAAATATTTACCCTTGGATGTCGGTTGGCGAGGAGAATTAGATCCCAAACATTAACGCCATTTTTGCTACATATAATCGACAACTCATTAGCAAAAGCTATATTAACATCCCTAAAGCTGTTCTCCGTCAACTTGCACATTTCACCAGTTCTATCATCGGTCTCAAGCACATTTCCTTGGACAAATGATCTATAGAACATTGCAATATTTTTTGTTGCCAACGGAGTTAGCCCGCCAACTATTCGGTCATTCTCCACTAACTCTCGCATAATGCTCCCAGGTAAAACTCTTTCTGGGCAATATGCAATACTAATTGTAGCAACATCTATTCCCGCGTTCTCCAGCGCATCCGAAATATTTTTCGTGGTACCAACAGGAGAAGTCGATTCCAAAATAATGAAATCACCAGGTTTAACCAAACCAGAAATACTCTCTACTGCATCCAGCACATACTCAATATTAGGTTGCGGAACCGCGTCTCCACGGCTCTCATAAAAAGGGGTGGGCACGCAAATGATATATACGTCGGCTGATTGTGGCACTGTGTATGCGTTTAGATTACCAGCGGAAACTACCGAACGAACTACATGCTCTAGATCAGGTTCTATTATATGAATGCGCCCCTGGTTGATCATCGTGACCACATCATGATTAACGTCAACTCCAATCACCTTATAGCCTTTGCTCGCGAGCAACGCGGCTGTTGGCAAACCAATATAACCTAAGCCAATTACACATACTTTCTTGTACTGCATCTAGGTGCCTCTCAAAACATTTATTATTCTCTCACATGCATGACCATCGCCGTATGGACTATGCGCCGAGCTCATTTCAGCATAACTCGCCTTGTCTTCTAATAACTCCGTTACATTTCTAACTATAGATTCTCGATTGGCACCCACAAGGCGCACAGTTCCCGCATCTACTGCTTCCGGGCGCTCAGTAACTTCACGCATTACCAAAACCGGTTTTCCTAATGTTGGAGCTTCTTCCTGAATACCTCCACTATCTGTCAATACAAGATAGCATTCTCTCAATAAGTATAAAAATGGCTCGTAGTTGAGAGGCGAAATTAAGTGGACATTATCAAGACTACCTAAGAGCTCGTTTACTGGCGCTTGGACGTTTGGGTTAAAATGCACTGGGTAAATAAAATGGAATTTCGGATGCTTTATAGAAAGCTCTTTCACTGCTTCACATATTTCTAAAAATCCAGACCCGAAATTCTCACGACGATGCCCAGTAATGAGTATGAATTTTTCCGTCCGCCAATTGAATGACAAAGTATCATTAAGCAACGTAATTAATTTATTTTTAAGAGCCAAATCATTATCGATACGTTTTAAAATAAAAAGCATTGCGTCTATAACAGTATTGCCTGTTACTACAATACTACTCTCTTCTACTCCCTCTCTAATCAGGTTTTGCCTGCTAAGCACAGTAGGCGCGAAGTGCCATCGCGCTAACTTGGTAGTAACCTGCCGATTAAACTCTTCTGGGAAAGGCGAGAAAACATCAAAGGTCCGTAACCCAGCCTCAACATGACCAACAGGGATTCCAGAATAAAAGCCGGCCAAAGCCGACGCGAAACTAGTTGTTGTATCTCCATGCACCAACAACGTATCTGGGCGATGAGCCCTCAAAACGTCACGCATCGCAAGTAAGACATCAGAAGTAACGTCAAATAAATCCTGGCCCGGTTTCATTAAATTAAGGTCAATGTCAGGCGTAATATCAAATACGCCTAAAACTTGATCGAGCATTTCTCGATGCTGCGCTGTTACACAAACAATGATTTGAAAATTCTCATGTTGTGATTTTAGAGCATGAAAAAGCGGTGCCATTTTTATTGCTTCAGGACGCGTCCCGAAAACCAACATTATTTTGGAACGTCCTAGAGGGTCTGTTTTCTCTTTTATCAATGTCATGTTAACGCCATTATATATTCATTAGTTCCAAAATTAGAACGGTTGTAATCAGTTATTCAGCTTACCATGAGCGGCTGCCATAATGTTACAGGAAACAAAGCATTGTAAGGACCTACTAAAACCGAACCCTTTTAGTAAGGCCAATCTGTTTAAAATATCCTCCCAATTAAGACTTATAGCCTAGGCCATCAATGTGCTGCCTACACCAAATCTCTATGCACATCAGGGAGAATATTGTGTATGACGCATCTATTTTTCCTTCAAAATTTAGAGCGATGAGTCGCCTAACGGAGTTCGCATTAAAAAGCCCTCTTGCGGCCAAAGAACGATCGCTAAGTAAATCATTTACGACTTCTAGCAGTTCAAACTTCAACCAGCCTCTTAAAGGGGCTCCAAAGCCAGTTTTAGACCTATAGATAATATCGCTAGGAAGGTAGGGCTCCATGGCCTTTTTAAAAATCCACTTACCGACACTACCACGTTGCTTATATTTATCAGGTATTGTGTACGCATACCTTACTAAGTCTCTAGCCAGCAAAGGAACTCGCACCTCGACGCCCGCTGCCATCGCCATTTTGTCCGTGTATATCAGATTATGATCCGTTGTGAAAAATCTCTGTTCCAGAGCAAGCATTTTATCAAGCTTCGAAGCACTAGAATTGGCCTCAGATAGAAATTCCAGCATTGGTTGCTCAGCATTCACAGATGCAACTTCCGCACGAAAATCGTCTGAATACAAACCCGCTAGATTTTTTTGACTTATCCACCTAAAATAATTGACTATCCTGTCATTTTCATCGAGCGACGCTCCGCTAAACAATTTCGCAAGTCTTCTGAAGGAAGTCACGCTAGAGTCGAGTCGTCCTGTAGCAATTTCAATAGCAGAAAGAAGACGATCTGGCAAAAGCTGGATTAGAGATTCTGATGCTATAGCCCTATGTCTTCGGTAGCCAGTGAAGATATCGTCCCCGCCTGCTCCAGAAAGTAAAACTTTTATGCCCTGCTCCTTTGCGAGTTGACTTATATAAAGTACATTAAGAGGTGCTGGATCTCCCAAAGGCTCGTCTAAATGCCAAACCATCTTCTCCAGGTTCTTGACCATCGAACCAGAGTCAATTTTAACAATTTCAAGTGGAACATTCAGATACTTTGCAGCTCGTTTAGCATATGGCAAATCATCCGTAAGCCCATCATTTTTTTCGTTACGCGTATCGATTGTAAAACATTTAATACCTGGGTCAATTTCCTTTGCAAATGCGACCACGCTAGTAGAATCTAATCCTCCTGACAAAAACGCGCCTAGTGGCGCATCAGCGATCATCTGATCATGGACTGACCTTCTCAAATGTCCGGTCAGATCTGTAATGATAGAATTGACATCTTCTCTGTCGTTCTTCCTAATATTGGTAAATATTGGCAACTTATAAAAAGAACCTTTCTGAGTTATTTTTCCATCTTTAACTTTAACAAACGAACCAGGATTGAGCTTTCGAATATTTTTAAACGGGGTACCCTCGCCGGGGCACCACTGAAAGGACAAGTAGCGGTTCAGACTTGTCATATCTAACACCAATTCCGCATCAGCTAAAAGCCCTTCGATGGCCTTTACCTCACTACTAAATATGAATTTGTTCTCATCCGTAAAGTAATAAAGCGGTTTTACCCCCAACCCATCCCGTGCAACAATCATCTCATTCTGAAATACGTCATAGACAGCAATTGCAAATATGCCATCCAGCATGGAAAGCATCTTTTCGCCATATTCCTGATACAATGCAAGAATAACCTCAGTGTCAGACTCACTCAGAAAGGAGTATCCAAGATTAATCAAAGTCGATTTCAAACGCTTAAAATTATAGATTTCACCGTTGAATACAATAACGAAGTTACAATCTTGCGTTAGCATAGGTTGATTTCCAGATGCACTAAGATCCAAAATCGAAAGACGAGTATGGCCTAATCGAACACTGTTATCGTGGGAGCTATAGTCTCCAATAGCATCTGGTCCCCGATGACTTATCAACTTCAGCGCGTCTAAGAACCTTTCCTGCTTTACACGAATTTCTGGAACGTCGTTACCGCTAACCGAAACACCTAAAATTCCACACATATAAGATACCCATTAATTTCAAAAGCTTAAAGAGAACATAATTTTTTCTCAACCATTTGGCCACGAAGAATCCTTTAGCCACACTTCTTCCTACATGTGTAAAATTCTTCGATTCGGCCGGCCACTGCAACGCTGATTTATATTTAGAAACTCGCGTATAAAAGAATATTGTTGTTCGAGGGGCACTGTTCAACTTCGCAATCACTTTTCTTAACTCTGCCACTAGTGACCTACCAACCAGAATGTCCTAGGAATAACTACCTAAGCAACCTTTTAGTTTTAAGTTTGAAGTTCTACCCTAAGGGCTACGTCCCTCAAAAAATTATATGACTATGTTCGTCGAAATGCTGAACCTTTTATCTCAAACTAGCCCAGTGCCTATATCAGATATAAGACCCTGCTTTGGACACTGAGTATTTTATGGTGTGCGAACTAAGCGGCCAAACAATAGGAATCGCGCGCGCCTGAGGCCTATACCTAGACGGCAAATTAGGAACAAGGGAAGCACCTTGCTAACAACAACTTCCCTCGGACACATCCAGATTCCAATCTAAAAACTCCGACGTGTTGCTAACTGGATGGTCGACGATTCAATCAAAAATCCACGATAGCTGGGAATTCGGTTCTCTATGATCCAACTTGACCGTGCCAATCACCGGAAATGCGCTTGCCACCGGCCTCTAAGCTGGCAAACATCCCCTCTCCGGCCCGATGGGACGCAGTGCCCGCTCTGTAGTATGGATTCTTCATGTTAGAACCTCCACCCCATAAGACCAAACTGCAATATGACCTTCGTCACGGTTCTAAGCTTGGAGACAAACTCAGTGTATCCACTAGCGGTGCGCAACATCAGGTACATCTTCAATATATGACCTAAGCTCTGCAGGCCTTAATAAAGAATCTTATTCTGTTTTGAATGATCTCAATACAAAGTAGAAAGCTATCCTAAATTAAACAACGAATTCACTTCACCTGTTAATAAACGTGCCAGATCCGCTCTCTATTTATGAAAACTTCGATCCTTAGTATTACGCTAAACCATTTATTTTAAAATCGTACCCACGATTTGCCGGAGAAAAGCTATTTTTCACACTTGAAAAATCCGCCAAAGGACGAAAATCTGATAACCGTGTTACCAAAGAGTCAATATCAGATTTCGCGATCAAAGCATCCAATATAACGCCTTTATCACCAACCGTATCGGAAAGACCTCCATTGTTTGTATGAACAACGCAACACCCTAACGACAGAGCTTCAAGAGCGGCCACACCAAAGCCTTCATAAACTGACAACTGAAAGTAATATTTATTCTCTGTAAGAAAACTTATCTTTTGGGACTCACTGACAGAACCATGAAAGAAAACGTTATTCGAAAGATCCAAACGAACGACTATATCTTGAAGATAACTATAACCGTCACCCATAAACCCTATAATGTGAAAAGAAGAATTAACAAAAACATTCGACTTTAACAAATCGGCGAAAAGATAAATTGCCCTATCCAACCCCTTTCGCTTTACATTACCAACAGAACCCATCCAGCAAATGCTAACAATATCATTCTTTCGAGAGTCATAAACATTTGAGGCGCATTCTATAAAATTGACCGGATGAAAGGAAAGATACAACTTATCATTTGAGCGCACTAAAGCGTGTTTAGCATTAACTAAATCAGAATTCGAAACAATAAAACAACATGATGACAAAATATAACAAACGTTAAAGAAAAACCTCTGCAAGGCATATTCCAATAATGGGACATTGGCTTTATCCAAGCCATCAATACCACCTGTAAAAAAAACCCGTTTACGAAATAACCGGGAAATAATCGCCGCGAAACAGCTCTTGCGATAAAAATACAAAAAGGAAATATCATAACGCCAAAAATATAAGAAATCGAAAATACGATTAGAAACCAAAACCGAATGGCCAAGATCACGCAATACTTCGATATCATTTTTATAAAAAGATTGCGTATCAAAAAAGTCCTTGTTTGAAACACTTGAATAAAAAATAATTTTCATACAAACGATCCAGAATCGCGCGCGGATCTTAACTTTTTCAATACGTTAGGAAAGAAACGTGACAAAAATACAGACACACAATTAACGAAAAACTTAAAAACATGATATCCCAAGTGATACCAAGAATGGCGAAAGGAAAAATTCCTAAGTATTGAGACAATAACCTCATATTTAGAACGTAATGAGAACTTTGCAGAATGACCTGCTTCAGAAAATGTAACATAACAAACAGGGTTTGCGTAAATGAAGGGTTTGACGCCCGACATCAACAGGCGATAGATTAAATCATAATCAGCTGCACATTTAAAACCTTCTTGAAATAAAATATCCGGCCCTATATCAACACGAACAAAAACAGCCTGGTGAGTAAATGACTTCCAAATATTACCTGAATCCCTTACCGGTAGGCTTATCGTACCCCAATCTGAATTGGCAACTGCACCGCCGACAACAAGATCAAATTTAGAAAGATCAGACGAAAATAATGATTCTAAAACACTATCGGAATAGAACGAATCCCCAGAGTTCATGAAAATAATCCACTCTCCCTGGCATAACCCGATGCCTTTATTCATAGCGTCATAGATACCATTATCATCCTCGGAAATGAGAGTAGTAATTGAAGATTTATATTCACTAAGCAATTCAAAGGTCCCGTCACACGAAGCACCGTCGATAACTATATACTCAAAATTTGTATAACCCTGATTTATCACACTATTTAAAGTTTTTTCAATACTAGAAATATCGTTATAAACGACCGTTACAACCGAAACGAAAGGTTTTGACATGGACACCTACTAAATATTTTTTTTACTGGACAGATAAATGGCCGGACAGAAGACAATAAAAATCAAGGATGAAATAAATATGAAACTAAAATTTGGCTGAAATATTCCAAAAAAACAAAGATGAAGCAAACCAATCAGTGCCGCAAATGTCACAACACCATTCTTATTTTTAAAAAGACAATGAACCATAAAACCCCAAACTGAACCAAACAGTGCAACACCAACAAGCCCACCATCTCGGTATAACCCAAAAAGGATCGTGCCAAAAGCGTTACTATAAAAAGGATCCCCATTTATATCTGTGCCTAGGTACCGGTAATCATCTAAATATTTGCCCACAATCCCGCTCTCTGGAACTGGTACAGGAAAGGAAAAATAACGAAGAATAGAGATAACAGGATCGAAAATAGAGTAAACAGTCGTTAAGCCTAGGGTTTTATCATGGATAATACTTTGTGGGTTTGACAGTTCAAAGTTAAGAATATAAAACCCTAATGTGTGATACTTAATGATGTAAAGTTCAAAAATCAATCTAAGAACTGACTCACCTTCAGCTGACCGAAAGTAAGTAACTGCAAATATAACTATAAAAACACTGACAAGAAACACAAAAAACTTTGCATTCATTTTTCTGAAATTATTCAGTATATAAATTATCGCAAAAAAAATTATATTGTAGAGACCGAACCTACCAAACTCAACGATTGAAATCGCCAAAAATAACACACATGCAGGGACTAGCAATCTTGTGTCCCCCCTTAAACAAGTAAAGGATATACCAATAAATAATAAAATATAACCTAAAGGACCTATGAAAAAGCGCGCAAAATAGTGTGAGATCTTACTCGTATAAATCGGAGAGCTATCGGTAAAGACCTTCGCTCGGTACTCTAACAATGACCCACCGTCAACCAAATAACTATAGAATTTAAACGATATGTACGACACATAACAAAAAACTATTACTCTTATCAAAAGGACAAATCTGCCACTTAGATCAACTTCGAACGGACGGCTTTTACGCCCCAATTGACCGGCATGCTCAGCGTAGAAAGCCCCCAACAAAATGCTAATAATAAGGCTATAAACAACAAAATAGATTTCTTGATTCAAATCAGTAAGCTTAAAAACATTCACAGAAGCTAAAGAGAACCATAAAAGCCACCAGAACAATATGAACGACAGATACCTATTTTTCAAGAACAACGAAATCATAAATAGGGTAATATTCAACAAGACACTCAATATTGGTATGACCACGGAAATATCTCCAGCGAAAATTATTAAAAACTATTAATAATTTTCAATAACGTTTTATCGAAATCCGCCTGACCATATCGACCAATCACATCATAACCTTTTCTAATAAGACCTTGTCTAAACGGCTCATCAGAAGCTATCTTGTATATGGCTGAAGCAATTTCAACAGGGCTTTTCGGGTCGACTAATATACCTCCATCTCCTACCTGCTCAGGCATTGCATATGCATTACTGCAGACCAAAGGTGAACCTAAAGCTAGGGCTTCCATAGGTGGAATATTAGTGGGACCAATTAGGGAAACAAAGGTTGTCACTAAAGCATTTCTATAAAGCGCAACAATATCGGCATTATCAACATATCCCAATATTTTTACTTCAGCTTCGATTTCTAATTTGGATATCGTATTAACAACAGTGTCGAAATAATTTTTTTTTGAACCAACTAAGACCAAGGTTATTAAATACTTATACTCGTCCTTGAGTATTCTTATGGCTAATAGTAGATTAACATGATTTTTATGTTCCCAAAATTGCGCAGGATAAAAAACATATTGTTTGGGAAGATTATATTTTCGAAACACATCTACATGATCGCCCTTAAAAATATAAGACGGAGGAACGAACGGCAAGACAAACACTCTATTGGGATCAATATTGTACGAATCACAGACATGTTTCTTTCCTAAATTGGAATCAACTAAAACTCCCGACACTTTACGGCACATCGCCCGGTAATGGTTCTCTCGATTAATATATTCCTGCCCTTTATATTCGTCAAAATCGGGCTCATATCTATGCATTAAATCATGCACAGTCGATAGTGATTCAACATCAACTTCATAAGATATAGCGTCTTGGCTAGGGAATATAACTACATCGCATCCACTCGAATTTAAAGCCCTTACTGAAGTATCAAAATACTTACTAGTTAACTGAAGTAGTTTCCTAGATCTATCAACTTTTGACAAAAGAAAACGTATATACCTCACATAAAATCTCTCACTAATATAAACCGACTCTAAATGAACCGGCACCTCACTCGCCCAACCTTTATCACGAAAATAAATTATAACTCTAAACTCTCTTGCATCTAACGAAACAAGAGCCTTTAGCATACTTAGATTGTACTGGAAGGTACCACCACCTTTAGGCTCCCCATCGAGAAACAAGCCAATGCTTTTCTCTCGAACACTCATTTAGGAAACCGCCTTTTTACAAATACAGCAGGCTGACCGGATATGTACGAATTCTCTTCAAAACTTTTTAATACCAGTGAATTACTAGTGCAGAACGAGTTTGCCCCTATAGTAACCGATGGCATTACAATAACATTCAACCCCAACCAAACATTATTCTGAAGTACCACTGGCGAACACAGATAGTAGGAAGATGAATACGGCATTAAACTAATCACCTTAGACGGATTAGAGGGGTCATTAGGCACATTAGTCAATGAGTAAATTTTGCATCCACTACTCAAAACGCTGTTACTGGCAATGTCAACACCACCATGCCCCATAATTATACAACCTTGACAAATATGTATATAGCTTCCAATACTAATACTGCCACGGGGATAACTGAAATTTTGATTACTTTTGTAACTAACATTTCCCTGCAGGCTACTTGTAGTTGAAATTATACAGTATTTATCAATGTGCACATCATCGCCAACAGTTATGAGATCCAATCCTTCAAAATGCACCCCGACGTCTATATAAATATTGCTACCGCAAGCTTTAAATTTATTTTTATAATATAGATATCTTAGTTTTGAGCCTGACTTTCCAGGCATATAAATTATAAAAAATTCAACAAATTCTTTAATAGCAATAAAAATCTTAAGCATCAGCTAAAACATACCATGTAAAACATCTGAAACGGCTTCCATTTGGTTAATAGTTATACCAAGCCCACTTGGTATATATAGACCTGAATTATATAATTTTTCACTATTAGGGTATGACTCGCCATTAAAAAGCCCCATTTTCAGGAAGACCGGTTGCAAATGCATGGGATAAAAGAAAGAACGAGTACCAATTCCTTTGTCAGCAAATCGTTGCATTATATTTTTAGCGGAAATAGGGGATAGATCATCAACTGTTATAGCATAAACCCAATATATATTTTCACAATATGAGTTCGAGATAACGGGCAAATTAATAAAAGGAAGGTCGGCTAACAACCTATTGTAAGTATTACCGATTAGCCTTTTCTTTTCTATGGCATCATCTATACGCTCCAATTGCGCAACGCCTAGCGCTGCCTGCATATTGGTCATTCTATAATTATATCCAAGCTCTTCATGAATGTATCTAGTGTTCGAGAAACACAAGTTTCTAAGGCTTTTGGCTCTGTCATCTAGATGTTTACTATTACATAAAACCATCCCACCTTCACCAGTAGTTATATGTTTATTTGGATAAAAACTAAATATGCTAACGTCTCCAAAACTGCCGCAAGGCCTATCCTTATAAAACTGACCGTGTACCTCAGCAGCATCTTCTATCACTTTCAAATCATACTTATCTGCAATCTCCAATACTCTATCAACATCTACGGTAATACCATATATGTGAACAATCATAATAGCTTTTGTTCTTGGCGTAATTTTTGACTCAATATCATTGACAATCATATTAAAATCAAGCGGGTCACAATCTACTAAGACGGGTATAACCCCCTTATTTATTAATGCTTGTGCGCAAGAAATAATCGTAAATGTCGGCATGATTACTTCATCACCTGATTTTAATTCAAGGACACCAACAGCTATATCTAGCGCAGCAGTGCCGCTAGAACAAGCTGTACCAAATTTTCTACCAACGTAACTGGCCATATTCTTTTCGAACATTCCAACAAACGGACCCTCAGAACTAATCCAGCCGGTCTCTACACACTGGTTAAGATATTTTTTTTCGTTCCCATTAAATACCGGCTCATTAACAGGAATCACGATTTCACCTCCACTAGATTATCCTCAACAGGGTCAAAACGGACTTTATCAAGCTCTCCACCATAGGGACCTTGTTTAACCTCAATAATTTCTGAATCTTCAAGCATCTTAAACCCGTGGCCTCCGTATGCTAAAAGAATAACGTCACCGCGATTCAATACTCGACTTTCAATGTACAATTTTTTGTCATCGTAAAAGTCAACTCTTACTAACCCAGATTTAATATACAAAACTTCTTGTGTATAACTTACTAATCTATCCACCGGATTGTGAACGTGGGGTGGAATCGAATAGTGTATATCTCGTTTCATGTAAGCAAGTTGTTGAGAAAAATCGTCGGGTGTAAAAAATTTTATCCCTTCAGCCGAGTAGTCTGATCTAATAATTATTGAAAGTAATATTTTATTATTCGTAATATACTCAATCATTTCCAACACCCAAAATTCGTTTTATTACAGACTTTAATTTTATTATTATTAAGCCAACATATGACAAATTAAAAAGGTAGCCTGAGCTTATATTGTCATAATATTTGCTAGGCATATAAGACTCAGGCAGAATTAACTCAGAATCAATATCATATGATTCCAAGTTGGCCAATTTGTGATCTGAGTTCGTAGTGTGAGTTGCTTCCTCATTAAATCCTATATTTGAAACAAGATTTCTTGTAGGAATTATAGATAGCCCATTATTTAGCCATACTGTCATGTACCACTGATAATCCCAAGTATCTATTTTTTTATTGAATGTCCTATTGAAGTTATCGATCCAAAAGGACCTGAGTAAATAACTTTCAAACAAGTTAGCAATTAAGTTATTTTTCAAGAAATAACTTAATTGACCCAACTCAGGGTCATATTTTTTCCAACGATCAGACCAAGAAGCCCAACCCCAAATATGGCAATAATTTGAAAAGTAAAAAGAATCATTGTTCAACAAATCATTCTCGTCAAGTACGCAGGTACCACTTATGTGCCAAACTCTCTTGTCATCCTGATACTTATTTAGTAACTTTTCACAAAAATAGAAAAAACTAACAGATGGGAGGCAATCATCCTCCAGAATAATTCCCATTTTTTCACTCTCAAAAAACCAATCAATTGCTGTGTGTATAGATTCTTTTGCTGACAAATGAACGCTTCGATTTAGCGTATGTACCTCACACTTCCAATCTATTTCACTCAGGATATTACTTCTTAACCGCTCAACTATAATAATTTCCTCACTTGATTTCCCATAGTTTGAAGATATATAGATCTTAGATGGCTTGCATTCAGAAATTCTTCTCAAAACGGAAATTGTGGTCTCAATTTTCTTAAATGTGATTAGCAATATCGGGATATTAAAACTCATATTATGACTTCACAGAATCTTCTAGAAGATTAATAATGCTAACTATCTCATTATCTATATAATCTCTAGGTTTAAAATCAATAAACTTGGCTAGCTTATCATTTGAAACAACAAGATTTTCGTAATCAACCTCATCGCTACTATTTACAATAATATCAATATCTTTTGAAAAACTATCTCTAAATACTCTTTTTACCGTTTGAGCTAAACCTAATAATGTTTTACTTCGTCCATATGAAATATTGAAAATTTCATTTTTAGGCTCGACTAACAATAATTTATAAATCGAGTCGACGACATCTCCCATATAAATAAAGTCCTTCTGAATTTGACCATTGCTTTTTAAAACTACATTACCTGATTCGAATGCTGATCTTGTTAAATCATTTAGAATCAAATACCACTTGTCGGTATCTATAGTAAAAGGAGCACCATAACTATTAGTTAGCCGCAGAATGGAAAATTTTAAGTTAGACGTAAGCCCGAACTGCCGAACATAATATTCACCAAATAGATGAGTTGATGCATAGTCATTGATTGGAATAGTAGGGGTTAACTCCGATATGTACCCGGAAGTTACACCGTAAACATGAAAGGTGCTCAAATAGACAAAATGTTTAAGGTTCTTTTTTGAGAGCACATCTAAAATGTTCCGAGTACCTAGGGAGTTAACTAATAGGGCTTTCGAGGGGTAATCATCCTCGTAAAACTCATTGTAACTTGCAGCATGTATGCAAAAATCTAAATCGAAATCCAATTTTTCCGCTAATAGTGAGCGATCAGTAATATCAGCTTCGACAATGTGTAAATTAGGACTCATCAAATTAGAAACTGAGGATTTTGCTTTCGATCTGGTTAAAACGTAAACCTTAAAGTTTTTTTCTAATAAATACTTTGTAATCCAAGACCCCAAATTTCCGAAACCCCCTGTAACTAGAACACTACCATGCATATTTTATAGCCTCCAAATCGACATTAATGGATTCTTTTGGATCATGTTCAATAGACGCAATATTTAACAATATATTGTTGTCACCAACCCCCCTAAATGCCAGCCAAAGATTGGGCTTGATAGTTAATCTCTTATAATTTTCAGGAGATAGTGTAATTGTCGTGAAACTATTATCGGACTCATCATATATTACAAATTGTATTTCACCAAAAGGCACAACCAAATTCAAAGTCATCCTTAAATGTTTTTTCCACCCTTTGATAGTGTTCTTTTTAACTAATGAAAAATAAGCTTCTCCGAAATCATCAAAATCAGTTTCACTAGTTTTTAAGACGTGGTAGATATTACCTTTAATGTTTTCGATCATTCTTAAAGGTGTGACATTTATTCCGCCCATGACAATTTTCGCTCTACTGCATAGTTCGAATATGCATCTATTTGACCAAAAGTATAATCAAACATGTTAATCTCCTTATTATTATCAAAATAATTGTAATACCAGCTACCTGTAAACCTTATAGTTTCGCTATAATTTAGTACGGGAGTCCACCCAATAATCAGTTGGGCTTTTTCACAATTAAGTTTCAACAAATTTGCCTCGCGAAAACTTTTATTTTCACCTATTAAAAATGGTTCGCTTTTATCGGTAAACTTCCAGTATTTACCTAAATCAGTTATGAGCTTTTGGACAGTAAAATTTTGATCAGACCTAGGCCCGAAATTAAAAGCCTCTCCATTTAACAGCGAATTTCGGGCCAAAGCCATCCCTAAAGTCAAATAACCACTCAACGGCTCCAAAACGTGCTGCCACGGTCTGGTTGAATTTGGACTTCTTATGTCTACACTATCACTCTTGCTCCATGCATTAATTGCATCAACAACAATTCTATCCTTAGCCCAATCACCACCACCAATAACATTACCTGCCCTGCCGATTGCTAGCTTTACATTTGAAGTTTCTGCACTAAAGAATGAATGGAAGTACGAACTTATTATCAATTCCGCCGCCCCTTTTGATCCACTATAGATATCCTTACCACCCAATTTGTCGGTCTCTTTATAACCCCAAAGCTGCTCGACATTATTATATGCTTTATCACTGGTTATAATTATTGCAAAACACTGACTGTTGATAACCCTAAGCGCCTCTAACACTGATGCGGTACCAAGTACATTAGATTGAATTGTCTCATAAGGCTCCTGATAAGATACTGACACAATTGGCTGAGCAGCTAGATGGAATACATAATCAGGGCTCTCATGAATAAAAATCTCTCTCAGAGCTTTAACGTCTGTCACGTCCAAAATGTAATGTTTAAGAGAATTTTCGAGTTTCAATTCCTCAAACATAGAGGGTTTTGTCGGAATATCCTTTGAAATACCAACTACATTTGCACCTAGCTTAATTAGCCACGCAGACAGCCAAGTACCTTTGAAACCTGTATGGCCAGTCACTACTACCTTTTTACCGCTATAAATATTATCAAACATTTACCACACCTTCCATGGCGCTTCACCACCACTCCATAATTCATTCAAGTCATTTTTGTCTTTCAAAGAGTCCATTGGCTTCCAGAATCCGACATGTTTGTATGTATATAATTTACTATCCTCAGCTAATTTCATTAATGGGCCTTCCTCAAAAACACAGTCATCGTTATTTTCTATATAGTCAAATATTTGCGGTGAACAAACAAAAAATCCAGCATTTACCCAGCCGCCATCGCCTTTTGGTTTTTCCTGAAAAGACTGAACCTTATTTTCATTATTCAAGTTAAGCGCGCCAAATCTACCTTGTGGCTGGTAAGATGTCATCGTTAAATAGCCCTCATGTGTAGAATGAAACTGCTCTAATAACTTGATATTCACATTGGAAACTCCATCTCCATAAGTAAGCATAAAATCGTTATTTCCAATTACACTTCTTGCTCTATTTAACCGACCTCCAGTCATTGTATTGATACCAGTATCCACTAAAGTCACCTTCCAAGGTTCACTTGAGTTATTTAGGATCTCCATGCTATTACTCTTCAGGTCAATAACTATATCGCTTTGGTGTAAAAAATAGTTTGCAAAGTATTCTTTGATATAATATCCCTTATATCCCAGCAAAATTATGAAATCATTACAGTGATATTTAGAGTACAATTTCATGATATGCCATAAAATCGGTTTTCCACCTATTTCAACCATAGGTTTCGGTTTTATGTCAGTTTCTTCGCTCAGCCTCGTCCCCAAACCACCAGCTAGTATCACAACCTTCATTTTAAAATACTCCAAATCTGCTTATAGAGGTTACGTGGATTAAATGATCCAATTTTCATATAAAACTGATACCTTAAATTTTTATCAAAAAGGTCGTAGAGGTAGTTTGAGCCTAATTGGCTTAATAATGTTGCAACAGCGGCACCATTTATTCCATATAGAGGAATCAATATAAAATTGAAGCTGATATTAATAATTAGCCCTAACAAAGTTCGATATAGCGCTTTCATTTTTAAGTTTTCTATCATCAAAAATCTACTATATGCTATGCCTACAAAAACAAAAATACTCGACCATACGTGTATTTTAAGAACGTCACTAGCGTCCGAATAGCTCGGTCCGTATAAGTTTGTGATTAGAAAGTCACTTGAAAAAGTTATGATCAAAGAAATCAAGATGGCCAGCCAGACCAAAGTATCATAAAGTATTTGCAGTTTCTCTAAATAGTATTTCTCGCCTATCTCTTTTGACCTTATCAATAGAGGATACACCGATACAACAATAGCCATGGGCAAGAAATATATAGCCTCACTAAGCCACACTGCTGCTGCATATAAACCGACATCTTTCGAACCTAATAGACCGTTTATCATTATTTGGTCTATTTTCATGTATAAACTTATTACCATTCCACTGAACAGCAAAGGCCAGCTATCTTTTAGCAATTCTTTTGCGATGTTAATGTTAAATTTGGCTCTCAATGCATTGTTCAGCGTACTCTTTGCGTACCAGATAAAGAATATAAAAACAGTAATAAAAATTATAAATATTTCGAGTACTGCTACCCAAGCAAAATCTACTAATTCTCCTCCATTCATAAGTAAGAAAATCTTGACACAGCTAGACACCAGCATCGAAATCGCGTTTGAGAAAAATACATATTTCATCTCAACTATACTTTGAAAAAATAGTTCAAATACATTCAAGCTTTGAAAAATTGTCGATATTGATATGATCATTATCAACATGCTGACTTGTTTATCTTGAACGAAGATATAGAGGGTGAGATACGTGACTAATAATATAGTTAGGGAAGCGACGATTTTTAGAGTTACAGATGTGAATAAGAGCTCGTTCGCTCTAGTCGGACATTTCACTAATTCGCGTACTAATATTCCATCTAATCCCAAGGTTGCAATAACTGAAAATATACTGACAACACTCAGAGAATAACTTAAAATTCCAAACGATTCGGGCCCTAAATATCTCGCAATCCAAATCCCAATCGCAATCCCAATTGACATTCTTATTAATTTTTCACTTACAATCCAACCTGAACTTTTTACAATATTTAGATATTTAGAGTTGATTTTTATACTGTACCTCCATGTCAACCCCTTGCATTGTCATAATTATTCAGATACCAATCATACGTAATTGCCAATCCATCATTAATACTTATTACTTCATCAAAACCTAACTTTTGTAATTTCATGTTATCCAGAGCTTTCCTCCTCATTCCATCTGGCTTACTTATATCAAATTTGATTTCTCCTTTAAATCCAACTATTTCTGCAATTTTATGAGCTATATCTTTTATGGAAAATTCCTGTCCACTTCCAATATTAATATGGCTTACCCTTGGTTCAACAATACTACGATATATTTGTTCTGGAACATTCATGACATGGATCGCTGCATTCGCTAGATCACGAACATGCATAAACTCACGCAAGGGCTCACCGCTTCCCCAAGCTTTGATTGAACTTTCTTTATTTATTTTAGCTCTGTGTATCCTTGCCATTAATGCAGGAATTACATGACTGTTAGTATCATGAAAATTGTCATTTTCACCATATAAATTCGTCGGCATTACCGATCTATAGTCTCTATGATACTGCCGGTTATAACTTTCACAAAGTTTAATGCCGGCAATTTTAGCTATTGCGTAAGGCTCATTCGTGGGTTCAAGTTGACCTGCAAGCAGCATATCTTCGCGCATCGGTTGTGTGGCTTGTTTAGGGTAAATACAAGATGAGCCTAAAAATAGCAGCTTCTGCACACCGTTCTGATGCGCTGCGTTGACAACATTGGCTTGGATCATCAGGTTTTGATAGATGAATTCTGCCGGATATTCATTGTTGGCATAAATACCGCCTACCTTGGCAGCGGCTAAATAGACCTGATCTATTTTTTGTTGAGCAAAAAACTCATGCACTGCTTGCTGATTGGTTAAATCCAGCGCTCTTTGATCGACCGTAATAATATGATTTTTTGAGTCGAGTCTTAGTTGGCGCTCAATAGCATTCCCCACCATTCCTTTGTGACCCGCAATATAAATGTGTGGCATAGTGACTATCGTCCTTCTTCCATTGAAAAGTGAATATCATGGCCATTAGCTTTTAGGAAAGCATGACGCTGAGCTTCTTTTAGGTCTTCTGTGACCATTTCGGCGCACATTTCTTGAGCCGTGATTTCAGGTGTCCAACCTAATCTCTGCTTTGCTTTGGTTGGATCACCAAGTAACGTTTCCACTTCAGTGGGACGGAAGTAACGCGGGTCTATTTGCACTATTAAATCGCCGACTTTTAATGCCGGAACTTTGTCACCTTCAACGGCAGCAACAATACCTTTTTCTTCAACACCCTGCCCTTCAAATTCAATAGTAACGCCGAGCTTTTGTGCTGACCATTCAATGAATTGGCGAACACTGTATTGCACGCCAGTAGCAATGACAAAGTCCTCAGGCTGCTCTTGCTGAAGCATCATCCACTGCATCCGTACATAGTCTTTCGCATGTCCCCAGTCACGAAGTGCGTCCATGTTACCCATATAGAGGCATGTTTCCAGTCCCTGAGATATATTTGCCAATCCGCGAGTAATTTTTCGCGTCACGAAGGTTTCACCTCGCCGCGGTGACTCATGGTTAAACAGTATGCCGTTACAGGCGTACATTCCGTATGCTTCTCGGTAATTGACAGTTATCCAATAAGCATAAAGTTTTGCAACGGCATAGGGTGAGCGTGGATAGAACGGTGTTGTTTCCTTCTGTGGAATTTCTTGCACTAAACCGTAAAGCTCAGAGGTTGAAGCCTGATAGAAACGAGTCTTCTGTTCCAAACCTAAAAACCTAATAGCCTCTAACAGTCTCAATGTACCCATACCATCAACGTTGGCAGTGTATTCTGGCGAGTCAAAGGATACCGCTACGTGAGATTGTGCCCCTAGGTTGTAGACCTCATCTGGCTGGATTTCCTGCAGTAACCGGGTCAGGTTAGAGGAATCTGTTAAGTCGCCGTAATGCAGAATGAAATCTGCGTTATCTATGTGTGGGTCTTGGTAGATATGATCGATACGCTGGGTATTGAGAGAGGAAGCGCGTCGCTTAATACCATGAACCTCATATCCTTTGTCTAATAAAAACTCAGCTAGGTACGAGCCGTCTTGACCTGTAACACCTGTAATCAACGCTTTCTTTTTCATTTTACTCGTCCATATCTATCTTCAAATCTAACAATATCGTCTTCGCCAAGATAAGAACCAACCTGAACCTCAATCAACTCTAGCGGTATCTTCCCTGGATTTTCAAGCCAGTGGACGCAGCCCAAAGGTAGATAGACTGACTCGTTCTCAGTGAGTATTATCTCTTCATCGTCTCGCCCTACTTTTGCCGTGCCTGAAACAACCACCCAATGTTCTGCGCGGTGGTGGTGCATCTGTACCGAGAGTTTTTCAGCAGGCTTAACCGTTATGCGTTTTACTTGGTAGCGCTCGCCGGCGTCGATCGAGTCGTACTTGCCCCAAGGGCGGTATACCTCACGGTGAAACACGTGTTCAACTCGACCGTCTGCTTTGAGTTGGTCTACAATTTTTTTTATATCTTGCGAGTGATCGCCATTGGCGACTAACAAGGCGTCTTTGGTCTCAACAATGATCACGTTGTCTAAACCTACCGTGGCAATTAATTTGTTTTCAGAGCGGATGTAGCTATTGCAGGTGTTGTAAGCGATAACGTCGCCGTGGCACACGTTGCCATCGCTATCTTTGTCGCCAATGTCTTTTAGCGCCGTCCAGCTACCCACGTCGTTCCAGCCCGCATCCATCGGCACAACCCATACATCGTCGGCCTTTTCCATCACGGCGTAGTCAATCGACTCAGAGGGACAGGCAGCAAACGCCGCCGCATCAACCCGAGTAAAATCTAAATCGTGGTCAACCTTGCGCATCGCTTGCTGGCATGCACTTAAAATATCGCTGCGGTGTTTGCCAAGTTCTTCAAGGTAGCAGCTAGCTTTAAACATAAACATGCCACTGTTCCAAAAGTAATCGCCGCTATCAAAGTATTGCTGCGCTAGCTCAGCGTTCGGTTTTTCAACAAAGGCTTCAACTGCGCTGGCATCATGTTTGCTCGCCGCCTTTATATAGCCATAACCGGTTTCCGGGTGAGTGACTACAATACCAAAGGTCACAATTTTGCCCTGCTTTACCAGCGCCGCGCCGTCGGTAACGCACTGCTGGAAGGCTTTTACATCACGGATGATATGATCTGCAGCGAGTACCAACATGATGGGGTCATCGCCGTGGCGTGTTGCTTCAAGTGCGGCCAGTGCTATCGCCGGCGCAGTATTGCGACCCACGGGCTCTAAAATTAAGGCCGACGTGGCACTGCCCATTTGACGCAATTGTTCTGCCACCATAAAGCGGTAATCTTCGTTACAAATGACACTGGGCTCCATGCAAGACAAGCCACTCAGTCGATCAACCGTTGCTTGCAACATGGTGAGGTCGCCGTCTAGCTTCAGTAACTGCTTAGGAAGTTTCTTGCGACTCATGGGCCACAGGCGGCTGCCTGTGCCGCCGGCCATAATAACGGGCAATATCATTTGTATTCCTTCTCTGTCATTACTTTTCATTGTCTTGGCTCCTTCTTGAATTTGATAATAGCCTTTATCGAAAGTGAGCTCATTTTCCATTCAATTATTAAAAACCTAAAAATTATAAAGTTTTTTTATTGAAAGCATAGTGCCTTATAAGCACTAATAAAATACTCAACATTCCACCCAATAATGCGCTTAAGATACAAATTAAAGCTCTTTTAGGCTCTGATTTTTCTTCCATTACCGCAGGAGGGTCAATGTAATCAAAAACGTAATATTGATTGGCTTCAACTAGGGTTAACTTTTTAGTTTCTTCTTGAAGGAGTTGAGCTATAACTTGCTTGATTTCAGATAAACCAGTTATTGAAATTTGTTGATTAAGATAGCTAACAGCCTTTTCTGACTCTGATTTATCTTTTTGTCTATAAAAAGCATTAACTTGATTAATTACTAACTCAACCCATTGCTTCGCAATAAATGGTGATTGATGTTTGATTGCTAGGGTGATAAAGCCAGATTTTTTATCTTCACTTAAACTTAAGTGTGCGGTTTTAAATACTTCAAAGCTTTTTTGAGCACTTGGTATCTGTTGCTGAGGATAAGAAAAGTCTCTAATCCAAGTATTGCTGTTCGTGTCGTAAATACTATCATCAAAAGTCAGTGTATTTGTTTTAGAGTTCCAAGATTTAACAGCCATAAGATCTGGTAGGTGAATATTTGGAAGTATGTTGTTCTCAAAGAAACTCAGAGAGCTAATCTTTTGTATTGCTTTTGCAGAATTACCCTCATCACCACCAGAAGGGAGGCTTATCCCAGCAAGCCCTGCAAGGCCACTATAACTTCCAAGAGCTCCAGAAATGCCGCTAGATGAATTAACAGGAACTAGCATAGCTTTAGATTCATATATATTAGGTAAAAGGAGACTATAAATAACTCCAATAATAGATACAAAAGCAGTCAGAGAAACAATAATCCATTTTCCCTCCAATAGAACATAAAAAAGTTCTCGAAGATCTATTTCATCATCAAAATCATTGGGATGTTTATTGCTATGTGCTTCTTGCATAAAAAATTATGTATTGAGGTATGAATTAAGTTTATCGTATTCTTGTTTCTTTTTGATAATAAATTGCTTCGTTATAGCTGTTTTTTCTTGGATACCCTTCGGCGTTAAAACATATGCATAATTTAATTTTTTGTTTGAATTATTAAAGTTATTTATTTTAATAAACCCAATATCTATCAATGCCTTAAGACAATAATTGACCTTTCCTATACTGAAGCCAGAGTTTTGAGATATTAGTCTTTGAGATGCTCTGCCATCTTTTTCAATGATATGCATAAGATCTAATTGATCTTCTGTAATACTTTTGTCTTGTGTCATGAGATTGCTAATTTAGCAGAAGTGATTTATGTATCAAAAAATAATTGGATATCATAGCTACCGCACGGATTAATAATTAAAATAATTTTTTTTAATTAGCACCGTTCAACATTTGAACTATTTTAGTATTAGGTGTTTTTTTAGTCAACGTATTTTTAAAAGATAAGGTCTTTTTCTGGGATAGTAACTCTTCTCACAGAGCCAAGAAAAGAAAGAAGGACGCCAACTCGTTCTTTAGAGGGAAGTGAGCAAACTTTTACGATACTTCCTGTTAAAGAACCCTTTGCAATCATGACATCTTGACCTATTTGTATTTGTGAAACTACTGGATCTATTTTTGATACTTCCTCTGCCATTTGCATGGCTTCAATTTCTTCATCAGAGATGCAGGAGATATTATCTCCAAATTTTATAATATTTCTTATGCCCATCGTATATTTAAGAGCTGAGTAATTTTCAAAACTAGTATTAACAAAAATGTAGCCGGGAAAGAGCACTTCTACTTTGGGCTTAGAATTAATCTTTTTTGTTGTTATTTTTGGTAAAAAATAGTCAAATTTTTGATTTAATAAATTACTTTCTACTCTTCTAACTTCGTTAGTTTTGTATGTTGCAACAAGCCAATTTTTTTTCATAATAGGTGGTACCCGAGGCCGGACTTGAACCGGCACGATATTTCTATCGAGGGATTTTAAGTCCCTTGTGTCTACCAATTCCACCACTCGGGCTAGTAAATATATTCTCCTAAATCAATAATATAAATTATTATAAATTGTATATAAAAAATAATCTCATTTAATTGGAGGCTGAATCCGGAATCGAACCGGAGTTAACGGCTTTGCAGGCCGCTGCATAACCACTCTGCCATCCAGCCAGATTAAACAATATGTATTGTATACATCTATAGTAAAAAGTAAAAAGATAAATTAAGTTATATCTACTCTTTCTATATCGCTTTCTGAACAGTCTTCACCATACTGAATTTCAATGATATGTGTCTTTATATTTGAGGGGTTGCTTATTTGATGCCAATGTCCAATTGGAACAATAGAATGATCCCCATTGCCTTTCTTCAAAATAATACTGCCACTTGTTAAGTATCGAAGATGATGAATTTTTCTTATCATTTCCACCAATACCAAAAAGAAAATTTATCCCAGAAACAGACATCTCTGGTATATTTTTTTTATCTCTATCTCCTCCATTAGCAAAATAGATATCATCATTAGGATAAGATTTTTTAATTTCTTCTAATGCATTAATACAAGAGCCCTTGTCGTCATCTTCAAAACCAATAACCTCATCTACAAATTTTATTGATTCCACAATAACTTTTC
>Ga0209119_1000651_pt1 | contig 35427 bp, 22 predicted proteins | sample COG_03_FD_184747 | JGI IMG/M metagenome (GOLD analysis project Ga0209119, IMG submission 184747) | Pelagic Microbial community sample from North Sea - COGITO 998_met_03 (SPAdes) (version 2) | ecosystem: Environmental > Aquatic > Marine > Neritic zone/Coastal water | place: Helgoland, sampling...
GGTTCAGCCGCACCCCAAAGCAATTGATCACCCACACTAAAAGCAGATAAATAATCATTGCCCATGCGCATTTTTCTTAAACGACCAACCGGTACTTTTAAAGTACCACTCACTTTTGCAGGTGTTAAATTTTCTAACGTTTCTGGTTTTGTGTTAGAAACCAGCTCAACCCATTCATTTGATGAAGCAATCACCTCTTCTATTTCATCCATAGGGATATCAGAATTTAATTTAATGGTAAATGCTTGGGAATGACATCGCAATGAACTCACTCTGACACATATACCATCAACAGGTATTGGTTGAGTCGTTTCTAATATTTTATTTGTTTCAACAAACCCTTTCCACTCTTCACGACTTTGACCTAACTCAACTTCAGAATCGATATAAGGAAGTAAACTATAAGCTAATGGGTAACCAAATTGATCTTTTGGGAATTCATCACTACCTAAATACTGTTGTACATCTGATTCCATTTTTAATGCCGTATCAGCTAAAGAAACTTTTTCAGAAATAAAACCAGCTTGAGAAACGAGTTCTTTCATATTGGCTGCACCTGCACCCGATGCTGCTTGATAAGTCATGGAAGAAATCCATTCAACCCAATTTTGCTTGAATAAACCACCTAAACCCATTAACATGAGTGAAACTGTACAGTTTCCACCTACAAATGTTCTGATGCCTTTTTTGTAAGCTGACTCAATTTTATCACCATTAACTGGATCTAAAATAATAACAGCTTGATCATCCATTCTTAAAGTGGAAGCAGCATCAATCCAAACACCATTCCATGTTTTGCGCAATTCTGAATAAACGTCGCTTGTATAACCGCCACCTTGGCAAGTGATAATAACATCTTGTTTGGCTAATGAAGTTAGGTCCTTCGCATCTTCCAGAATAGTTTTTTGGCCTTTGATAGTTGGACCTTCACCACCTTTATTAGATGTGGTGTAAAAGGTGAAGTCACCTAAGTCAAAATCGTTCTCTTCGTGCATTCGGCTCATTAAAACCGAACCCACCATACCTCGCCAACCTACTATGCCGATGTTCATTTTTCTATTTAAATAAAGGGGTTGTCAGAATAGGACCAATAAGTCTCCCTCAATATCTACCCTATATCTTAACTTTAAATGGGACGTTTTTTTTAAAGATGACTTATATAATTTTTGCTCCACATTTTTTACAATATTCTGCATCATTGTCATGACCTTCTAAACCACAACTTTCACAATTTACAGTTGGATGATCCTGACTAAAAGCTTTAGAAAATTCAACCGTCACAATACCGGTAGGAACAGCTAAAACGGCATAACCCAATACCATGACCATCGATGCAAAAAGCTTACCAGCAACGCTTACAGGGGCTACATCACCGTAGCCCACTGTTGTTAACGTAACAATGGCCCAATACATACTTTGAGGAATACTTGTAAATCCGTTTTCTCCTCCTTCAATGAAATACATGAAAGAGCCAAAAATACTCACAAATATTAATATAGCTAAAAGAAAAATAGTAATTTTTCTAGAACTTGCTTTTAATGCCTGGAATAATAAATCGGCCTCACCCACATACTGAATAAGTTTTAATATTCTAAATATTCGCATAACACGAATAAATCTAAACATGATAAGTACTTGAGTACTTGGGAATAAATACATCAGATAAGTAGGTAAAATGGAAATAAAATCTATAAATCCATAAAAACTAAAAATGTAAGTACTTGGTTTTTTTAAACAATAAATACGCAAAATAAATTCAATGGTAAATAAAAAAGTTACCACCCATTCAAATATATGTAACAGATCTGACCATTCAGCCTTAATAGCAGGAACGCTGTCTAAAATGACAGCAAAAACACTCATAAAAATAGCCGAAATTAAAGCTAAATCAAATACTTTTCCCCAAAAAGTATCTGCTTCAAAAATAATCGTATGAATGTCGTGCTTTAATTTTGACATGCCTAATATTTTAAGCTTTTATCAATTAGTTTAAGTATTAAATTTAAATAATCTCAAAAATTGTATTAAATTATAAATCATAAAAAACAAATTTTTATAGAATCGTATATCATTTGCTTGAAATCCTTTCCTAAGGCTCAAAATTATAGAACATATAATGAATACAAAAGATCCTTGGGTTACTAGAGAATCTCTCCTTCTCAAAATTAAAGATAAAGGAGACGAAGAAGCTTGGCAGGAGTTTTCGGACTACTACCTATCTTTTGTAGAAACCATTTTAAAAAAAATGAATATCACAGATGATATTTATAACGATATCACTCAAGAAGTATTGCTTGGTATTTGGCGTGTATTTCAATCAAAAGAAGGTTTTCAAAAAGAAGGAAAGTTTAGACATTGGTTAGGGTCTGTCATTTATCACAAAGCTCATAACTACTCTAAAAAACATAAAAATTTTATTAAAAATAATGAAACAATTGATAAAAAAAATGAATTAGAAGACAAAGATGATATAGAAAATTACATCGATCATGAATGGAAATTATTTTTAAGTAACAAAGCTTTAGAGGAAACTAAAAAACACTTTCGAGGTAAAGCTTATGATGTTTTTCTTTTAGATTTAGAAGATAAAACAACAGAAGAAATTTGTGAAGAACTATCTTTAAGTGTACACGCTGTTTATACATATAGGGCTAGGTTTAAAAAACAACTCGTCGTTGAAATTCGTCAATTACAAGAACAATTTGAAAACCCCTAAGCTTTGAGTGGCTTAGAAAACAATAAATTACTTCAATTTTACGACCTAGCTAAGTCATCAGATTCAGAAGATGACTACTCTAAAATTGAACTTCCTTCTAAACGTTATAAAGTAAAGAAACTACTAGGCGAAGGAGGAACTAAAAAAGTATTTGAAGTCCAAGACTTTTTAGCTGAAAGAAAAGTGGCATTGGCCATGCCGAAACCTGACCTTCCTAAAAAAATGCATTCTTCTTTCATGAAAGAAGCTAAAATGAATGCTAAACTCGATCATCCAAACATCATTAAAGTATTAGATATTGGGGTATCTAAAACAAATACTCCTTTTTTTACAATGGAACTTAAAAGGGGTCATACTCTTAAGACTCATATTGAAAAGCAAAAGTTTGACCAACTCACCAACACAGAATTAAAAGAAAAAATAGAAATTATTTTAAAAATATGCGATGCCCTTTGTTATGCTCACAGCAAAGGACTTATTCACATGGATATTAAACCATCAAACATCCAAGTCGGAAAGTTTGGTGATATTATGTTGTGTGATTGGGGTATAAGCCAAGTAAACGAAGATGAAGAAGAACTTAAATTAATTGAAACCTCTGAAGAAACCTTTGACCCAAACATTTATAAAGACTTAACTAGAATTGGACGGATTAAAGGTACCCCAGGTTATATGGCACCTGAACAATGGCACCCCGATCAAGACCTTAGTTTTCAAACTGACATTTTTGCTTTGGGTGTTTTATTATTAGAAGTTATATCTGGTTTAATGCCACCACCTACAACAGAAGGTGCAGCATCCACCATAAGAGAAATAAAACGTCGCTTAAAAAACACAAAAATTCCCATTTCTCTTAAAGCCATTATAAAACAAGCTACTTCAGCTAAAAAAATAGATCGATATGCGAGTATGGAGCATTTCAAAAATGATTTAGAAATGTTTATAAGCGGTTTCTCACCAATGGCTGAATCAGCCAGTTTACTAAAAAAAGCACAATTATTTTATCATAGAAATCAAAAGAGGATTCTACTCGTTTCGTCTATTATTATTTTAATAACGACCATTGTTTCAATATTTATGAGTATGTTTCAAGATTATGAAGAAGAACGAGTTCAATTCATCGCTCAAGATGAAAAGTCTAGTTTAGAATTACAAGATTGGCAAAATTATTATCGGGAATTAAACTCTTTTGATTTACCAGATATCGACCCAAATGATATTTATGATATCATTAAAGATCATGGAGTTTACTATAAAGTTGTAGAAGTTTTTCTTTTAAGTAATAACTTAAAATATGAAAAAAGTCATAATTATGAAATGTTAACCATTTCGGCTTTTATTTATTTCGTAAGACAAAATTTTGAACGATGCTTAAGTTTAATTGAAGACAATAAAGATCGTTTTATAACTTTAGAGTCAGATATAAATATTTTAAAACTAAAATCTATCGCTGAAAAAGCTCTTCTTTTTCCTAGAAATGAACAATATCTTATTAAAGAAGAATTTATTGAAGAATTAATATTATTATGTTTAAATGAAGGAAATGCTGAATTAGCTAAATTGCTCATAGCGAATGATATTAGTAAGCGACCTTCTAGAAAAGTTTATGAAAAAATATTCTCAAACCATTTTAATAAACTTATAAAACATGGTAATGAATTTATAGCTTACGATTCATCAGAACATAAGTTAGAATTACAATTGGGTTATTTTAATATGAAAAGTTTCACAGATACACCTTTCTTTTTTAGATGTAGTCACCTTGTATTAACAGGAACACGACCTATTAGCTATAGTTCTATCTCCAAAGTAAAACCCAAATTTTTAACCATTTATGGTACAACTATAGATAAACCAACAAATTTATCTAGAATAAAAGAGTTATCTATCATTGAAGTAGATCAAGAGTTTTTAAAAGACTTTACTTCTAAAAATTTAAAAAGAAAAAAGGTTTTTGCTAACGCAAATTCCATAAAATAATCTATAAAAAAACCCAGTAAACTAAAGACTAGTTTACTGGGTTTATAATAGTTTAATTAACTTTATTTCTTTTTGAAATATTTAGTTAAAGCAGCTACTTTATCAGTTTTTTCCCAAGAAAATTGCTTACGACCAAAGTGACCATGATAAGCAGTTTCTTGATAGATAGGCTTCTTAAGACCTAAATGCTTGATCAAAGCACTAGGAGTCAATGGGAAGATATCTCTTACAGCTTGAGTTAGTTCAGCTTCTTCAACTGTACCTGTACCGAATGTTTCAACACGTACTGAAACTGGCTCAGAAACACCAATTGCATAAGCTAATTGAACTTCAGCTTTTTTAGCTAGTTTTGCAGCAACAATGTTTTTAGCAATGTATCTAGCAACATAAGCAGCTGAACGGTCCACTTTTGAAGGATCTTTACCAGAAAAAGCTCCGCCGCCATGACGACCCATACCACCATAAGTATCTACAATGATTTTACGGCCAGTTAAACCAGCATCACCTTGAGGTCCACCTACAACAAACTTACCTGTTGGGTTGATATGAAATTTAGTTTTTCCATCAATATATTTTGCTGGAATAACAGTTTTGATCATAGCAATGATATCTTTTTTAATTTGAGCATGCTTGATGCCTTCATCGTGTTGAGTTGAAATAACAACAGCATCCACTCTAGTTGGCTTGCCTTTGTCATTGTATTCAACCGTTACCTGACTTTTCGCATCAGGACGTAAATATTTAATTTTATTGCTTTTACGTAGTCGAGTAATTTTTTCGATCAATTTGTGTGAAAGCATAATTGGCAATGGCATTAACTCTGGAGTTTCGTCACATGCGAAACCAAACATCATACCTTGGTCACCAGCACCTTGTTCTTTATGTAAACCAGCACCTGTTGTTACACCTTGAGCAATATCAGGAGACTGAGAATCTAAAGTGATCATCACAGCACAGTGATCAGCACTTAAACCCATTTCACCAGATGTATAACCAATTTCACGAATCGTGTCACGAACAACTTTTTGATAGTTAACGACAGCTTTGGTCGTGATTTCACCACCAACGACTACTAAACCAGTTGTATTAAATACTTCACAAGCTACACGACTGTCTGGGTCTTGAGCTAAAATGGCATCTAATATGGCATCGGATATTTGGTCACTGATTTTGTCTGGGTGTCCTTGTGAGACAGACTCAGATGTAAAAAGTTTTTTTTCCAAAAGAAAGTCCTCTATAAAAGGGTTTTGATTTCTTGAAGTGTTTTTTTAGCCACACCACGACGAGACATAATCGCTTGTTTGGCATTTTTGGCGAGTTTTATCGTTAATTCTAAATCATCAAGGTAGGAAGGTAATTTTTCCTTTAAATCTTCGATATTTTCTACTTGTATAGCAGCCTGATTATCTAATAATATTTTACTAGCTTCTCTAAAATTTTGTACATGGGGTCCAAAAAATACTGCGCAACCTAAAGCTGCTGGTTCTATCATATTTTGACCTCCATGTGGAATCAAACTTCCTCCTATAAAACACAGATCAGAAAGTTGATAAAACTTAGAAAGAACACCTATTTGGTTAATAATTAGTACTTTTTCTGAAAATTTTTCATCAGATTCAATTAAATCTACATAAAATTGACTTTTAATAGACTTTTCAGATAACTGTAAAGATAATTCTTCACTACGTTCAGGATGTCTTGGAACTAGAATACATTTCCAGTTTTCTTTTTCAAAAAAATGAATCGATTCTAAAACCTCTAATATCATCATTTCTTCAGGATGATGCGTACTTGCAATAACAATAAATTTTTCAGCTTCTTTTTTTAAGTTGCGGTGAAAATCAGATAACTCTTCCACTTCGGTTTTAAGTAAATCAAATTTTAAATTGCCAACTTTTTTAACTTTTTGAAGCCCTATTTGTTCTGCTCTTTGAGCATCTATTTCATCTTGAGCTAAAAACATACTAACTGCACTTAAGGGAGTTTCTATTAAAGGCTTCACTTTTAAATAACCCCCAATAGAAGAATCAGAAATTCTGCCACTTACGACAACAAAAGGTACTTTAAATTTTTGGCATCCATACAAAAAGTTTGGCCATAAATCTAACTCACAAGATATAAAAACATCTGGTTGATAGGTTTTTAAAAATTTGTCGACAATAAAACTAAAATCAAATGGATAAGCTATAATTTGATGTTCAGAGTATAAAGCTTTAGCTCTATGATAACCGGTTCCTGTTGTAGCAGAAATTAATAACTGAATACCTGGATACTCTTTCTCTAGTTCTTTAACCAGTGGACCTAATGCAATTGTTTCACCAACTGAAACAGCATTTAACCAAATTTTTGGATAATTGTCTTTCCAATTAACTTTTTTACATTTAAAACGACGTGAAAGCATTCCACGATATTCAGGAATTTTTCGTTGTCTTTTTAATGTTTTTGGAAGAGATAAAATTCCAAAAATAAAGAATACAAAGTTATAAAACCAACGCATGAAGGATCAATTATGATTTTTCATACATTGGTTTTAGTTTAATTAAATTATGACTCTTCTTTTGGTGGTTCTTCAGCTGATGCTTCTTTACCTTCTACTTCTTCTTTAGGTATATCTAAAGCTTCATCACTTAATGCTAAAGGAACGATAGCAATAATTCTATCATTGTCTTTTTTCATTCTAAATAATTTAACACCCGCTGTTGAACGACCTAACACTCTAAAGTCTGCTGTTGAAATTCTCAACACCATGCCTTCTTGAGTTAACATCAATAATTCATCATCATCTGCAACAGTTAGTGAACGAACAACAAAACCATTACGTTCAATATTGTTGATTGTTTTTACACCACGTCCACCACGGTGAGCCGTACGATAATCATCAAAACTAGATTTCTTACCATAACCTTTTTCACAAATGGTCATAATTTTCTTTTCGTTATCAACAATGTTCATAGATATAACTTGATCGCCTTCAGCTAAAGACATACCGCGAACACCACGACTTACACGTCCCATTGATCTTGCTTCTTCTTCTTTAAAACGAATAGATAAGCCTTTTTGACTCGTTAAAATAACATCAGATTCACCATCTGTTAATTTAACATCAATCAAACTATCACCTTCGCCAAGAACAATCGCAATAATACCTAAACGCTTTCTAGCATTACTATAAGCTTCTAATGCTGTTTTCTTAATTTGACCATTCGCCGTACTCATGATCAATTGGCGATCATCAAAATCAGCCACTGGTATAGCCGTTAAAATTTTCTCATCTTTTTCTAGATCGAGTAAATTTACGATAGAGCGACCTTTACTAGTTCTAGAACTTTGTGGGATTTCGTAAACTTTTAACCAGAAAACTCGACCTTTATTCGTGAATAAAAGTAAGTAATCTTTCGTAGAACCTATGATCATGTATTCAGTGAAATCGTTTTCTTGAGTAGACATTCCACTCACACCAACTCCACCACGACCTTGAGTTCTAAATTCAGTTAAAGCCATACGTTTGATATAACCACCATGACTTAACATGACAGCCATTTCTTCATCCTGAATCATATCTTCATCCGTAATACTACCGACAGCAGGTCCAATTTCAGAACGACGTTCTTCATTGTATTTCTGCTTTAAATCAGCTAAGTCTTCACGAATGATGTCTAATACTCTAGTTTCACTAGCTAAAATTTCTTTATATTCAGCAATTTTAGTTAATAGTTCACGATACTCTTCTTCAATTTTATCACGTTCTAAACCAGTCAATCGACGAAGTTGCATTTCTAAAATGGCATTTGCTTGAAGAAGACTTAAACCAAAACGTTCCATCAATTGTTCACGAGCCGTTGGTGCATCTGGTGCAGCTCTAATTAATTCAATAATAGCATCAATATTATCAATTGCTATTCTTAAACCTTCAAGAATGTGAGCTCTAGCTTCAGCTTTATTTAGTAAGAACTGAATTTTTCTTCTTATAACCTCAACTCTGTGATCCTTATAATGACCCATCATTTCTTTGAGATTTAATCTCAAAGGTTTACCTTTTACTAGAGCAATATTATGAATTGCAAAAGTAATTTGAAGAGGAGTAAATTTAAATAATTGATTAACGATAACATATTCATCTTCACCACGTTTTAATTCAATGATCAAACGCATACCATCTTTGTCAGATTCATCACGAACGTCAGATATACCTTTTATTCTTTGATCCTTAACACAATCAACAATTTTATCGATAATCGTTGTTTTATTAACTTGGTATGGAATTTCAGTAAAAACAATATTCTTTTTATCGTTACTTAAATCTTCAATGTGATATTTTCCTCTTAAAATAACTTTTCCACGACCATGTCGATAAGCGTCTAAAAATCCAGAACGACCACAAATAACTCCACCGGTAGGAAAATCAGGAGCTTTAACTAGTAAAGTTAAATCATCCACGCTACAATCTGGATTATCAATTAAAAAATTAATACCATCACATATTTCATTTAAATTATGAGGTGCCATATTGGTAGCAAAACCTACAGCAATACCAGAAGCACCGTTACAAAGTAGACCAGGAATTCTTGAAGGTAAAACTTTTGGCTCACTACGAGTTTCATCATAGTTAGGTTGATAGTCTACTGTATCATATTCTAGGTCAGATAATAATTCTGTACTAGGACTCGCCATACGTGCTTCAGTATAACGCATCGCAGCCGGAGGGTCACCATCAACTGAACCAAAGTTACCTTGGCCGTCAACTAATGGGTATCTAATACTAAAGCTTTGAGCTAAACGAACTAGTGTTTGATATACAGCAGAATCACCATGCGGGTGATAGTTACCGTTAGTATCACCAACAATTTTTGCACACTTTCTGTACTTAGCTTTTGGACTTAAATTTAGATCGTTTAACGAAACTAAAATTCTTCTTTGAGAAGGTTTTAAACCATCACGTACATCGGGCAATGCACGAGAGACGATCACGCTCATAGCATATCGTAAATAAGAGGTTTTCATTTCCTCTTCTAAATCGATATGTTCTATATTATCAAATGTATTATCAGTACTCAAATTTTTCGTTTCCTATTAAATATCGAGTTCGCCAACTAATAAGGCGTTGTCTTCAATGAAACTTCTTCTTACTTCTACGTTATCACCCATTAAGATGCTAAACATATGATCAGCTTTAGCAGCATCTTCCATATCCACTTTAACTAAAGTTCTATTTTCAGGATCCATAGTTGTTTCCCAAAGTTGTTCTGGGTTCATTTCTCCCAAACCTTTATAACGTTGAATTTCCAAACCACGTTGACCAAAATCTTTTATAATATTTGCTACTTCACGTAAATTTTGAACTTTGAATGATTCTTTTTCATCACCTACCTCAAATAATGGATAACTACTTTCTTGATTGTAATGTCTTGCACTTAACTGAAGACCTTCTAGATCTGAAAGTGTATTTTCTATATCTTTATTATAAGGTAACTTAATAATTGAATGTATATTTTCATTATAAGCTTCACCAAACTCTAATTTAAGTTCATTCACCATATCATTATATTGTTCTTCATCATAACAAACTTTAACATCATTATTTTGAAGTTTGATAAAATATAATGGTAATTTACCAAATTTAATTTGACCTAAATATTGATTTAAATTAACACCTTTAGTAATTAATAAATTTTCATAATCTTCCATTTTAAGTAAAATTTCTAACAATCTTTCAAGTTGTTGACCCTTAAATTCTATTTGATCAGGTTCGTATGTTATTTTTACCCCTTCTTTACCTAATTGAATTAACTCTTTACCTAATACGGTTTCATCAAAAACATATTTTTTAGTTTTACGACGAGAAACTAAAAATAACGGAGGCTTAGCTATATAAATATGACCATTTTCAATTAAAGCTCTCATATGTCTGAATAAGAAAGTTAATAAAAGAGTTCTAATATGAGAACCATCAACATCGGCATCGGTCATGATAATAATTCGACCATAACGAAGTTTTTCTACATCGAATTCTTCGCCGATACTTGTTCCTAAGGCTTGAATTAAAATAGTAATTTCATCATGCGAAAGCATTTTATCAAGTCTAGCTTTTTCGACATTAAGAATTTTACCTTTAAGAGGTAAAATTGCTTGAAAATGTCTGTCGCGACCTTGTTTCGCAGAACCACCCGCGGAGTCACCCTCCACCAGGTAAATTTCTGTCGATTCTTTATCTTTGCTAGAACAATCAGCCAACTTACCAGGAAGTGAACCACTGGTTAAAACGCTTTTTCTTCTTGTTAAATCTCTAGCCTTTCTTGCTGCATCACGAGCTTGAGCTGAACTTACAGCTTTATTAACTAAATTTTTAGCAACATTAGGGTTTTCTTCAAAATATTTTTCTAATTGTTCGCCTACGATACCTTCAACGATACCTTGAACTTCTCTGTTACCTAATTTTGTTTTTGTTTGTCCTTCAAATTGAGGTTGTCCTAATTTTACAGAAACAACAGCAACAATCCCTTCACGAATATCTTCACCTGAAGGCAAAGAAGCGCCTTTTAGTAATTTATTATTTTTAGCGTAGTTATTTAAAGTTCTCGTTAAAGCAGAACGAAAACCACTTAAGTGATAACCACCTTCACGAGTATTAATATTATTAGCAAATGAATAGAGTGTTTCACTATACTGATCATTATATTGAAATGCTAATTCAACATGCATTTTATCCGTTTCTTTTTTGAAATAAATAACATCTTGATGTAAAGCAGTTTTGTTTTCATTGATATAACTAATAAAAGCTTTAATACCATCTTGGTAACAAAATTCATCACGTTGTTCGTGACCTGTACGCGTGTCTTCAATATTTAAAGCAAGACCTTTATTTAAAAAAGCTAATTCTCTTAAACGAGCTGAAAGTGTTTCAAACTTATAAACTAATTCATCAAAAATAGTTGCGTCTGGTTTAAAAGTAATTTTTGTCCCTCTTTTATCTGTATCACCTACTTCTTTTAATTCAGAAGCTTTTTCTCCACAGCTATAACTTTGTTGATAAACTTTGCCATCGCGGAAAACTTCAACATTAAATTCATTACTTAAAGCATTCACACAAGATACACCAACACCATGTAAACCACCAGATACTTTATAAGCATCATTATCAAATTTTCCACCAGCATGAAGTTTAGTTAAAATAACTTCAATGGTTGGCATTTGTTCTTGTTCGTGCCAATCAACTGGAATACCACGTCCATCATCGATAACTGTTATAGAATTATCTTCATTGATATAAACATCGATCTTGTTACAGAAACCAGCTAGTGATTCATCTACACAGTTATCGACTACCTCAAAAACTAAGTGATGTAACCCATAGGCATTGGTATCACCAATGTACATGGCAGGACGTTTACGAACGGCCTCCATTCCTTCTAGGACTTTAATACTTCCTTGATCGTATGCTTCGCTCAATGATATCTATTCCGTAAATTTTAAATCTCTGATTCCAGAGAATTCGTTATGGACTTGAATGATGTCCAAAATATCCCATTTTCTAAAACTCTCCAATTCACTGCGAAGTGGAGCTCCTACAACACGAATGCGTAATATATCACCATCACGCGCAATTAATTCACCGTATTCACCTTCAAATATTTCATTCCACTTTTGAACCAAGTGGCTTAACTGAGAACGCTGTTCAAAACAACGATCTTTTAATACGTTTGGTATTATTTCAGCTAACATTTTGGCCTTACGGCGTTTCATCATACCGAAGTAGGACTCATGAAATAAATATAATGATCATGAGGAGACATGATGATTGGTTTTTTAGGACCCACAACTTTAAGGCGAATGGTTTCGATATTTTGAGAAGAGATCTCTTTCAAGAAATCTTGAACAAAATAAGGATTCATCCCAACCGTCATATCTTCACCATCATAATCAACATCTAATTCCACCTTTCCTTCTCCAAGCGGTGTACTAGCTTTAAAAGTGATATGGCCTTTTTCTAAAATTAACGCAATATTCTTAGCATTTTCACAAGTTAATAAAATAACTTGGCGAATAGCTTGTGTGATACTTTTTGTTGGAATAGAAATATCAGGAACAGAAACATAGCTGTCATAAGCATTTCTATAATTTGGGAATTGGGCTTCCACTAAACGAACGATAAAGAAACCACGAGCAAATTTAATGGTCATTTGAGAATCGCCTAAAATTAGCTCAACACCATCTTCTTTTTCTTCAGAAAGAATGGTCATGATAATCGGTACAGACTTCGCAGGAAAAACGAGTTTTCGTTCACCTTCAATTTTTTCTTCCAATTCAGCGTTAGAGAAAGCTAATCTAACCTGATCAGTGGCCACAGTTTCCATTGTCTCCTCGAAAAGAGATAAAAGGATACTATTTAACTGATAACGGTTTCGATCGCGATTCATGGCGAATGCTACCTCTTTAATGAGACGGTGCATGCTATCTTTGTTAACCTTGATAACTTCGCCTTCTAAATTTGGAACTTCTGGAAATTCTTCGTTGGCATAAGCTGGTAATTTATATTGAAATGAACGACCACTTAAAATGGCTGTTCTTTCTAAAACTTCAATTCTAATTTCTTCACTACCTGCTTCTCTAAGAATACTTAAAAGTTGATGAGCTGGTAAAAGTATTTCACCATTTTCATAACAGTGAATTAGAGACATCGTTACATTGATGCCCATTTCCATATCTGTTGCAACTAAAGTTAAACTTTCATCTTTTGCAATCATTAACACGTTTGAAAGAACGGGTCGAGATTGTGGCTTAGATGGAATTATCTGACTTAAAAGTGCGATACTTTTTAATAATTCTTCTTTGTTACAGGTTATATTCATTATTAATTAAATACTATTCTAATTCTTTAGTAATAAAACGCGTACATATCTGACAAGCATTAAAACTTAAGCTATTGGAATTCATAACTTTATAGTTAAATTTTTGAGTGTAAGAATTGTATTTAAAAACTGACATTTACTGACATTTTTGGTGCAGTGGAGTATGGAGGAATGTCAATAGTTGCAAGTAATTGAAAGTTGTTTTTGAGGTTACTGAATGTAGATGTTAATTGAGAAAATAAGCTTTTATTCACTTAATTTTGATTGCTGACTTTCAAGAATTTGATTGAATTTTGTGTTAAGTAATTTACCTCTCCAACCTGTGAATTTTTTCCATTCACCTTTTATGATCATGGAGTCAGCAATGATCTTTAAAGTTCTTTGATTACAGATCAATTCCGAAGTTAAATTTTCAGCTTCTGTCACTCTATTGATGAGTCTTTTTAGTTTAGCATTGAGTGATTCGATGGTTGTTTTTTCAGCTTGGGTCATTTGATGACGTTTTTTATTTTCATGATCACATGAATGATGTAGATCTAAAAATGTTTTTTTATATCTTAAATATTGTCTCTCAGTCAAAGCACCTGAATCTAACCAAGTTTCATGATGAGATGTTTTTAATATTTTTCTAAGTTGATGGTCTTTTAAAACCCATCCTTTGGGAATATTTCTTTCTTTGGCAAAACTTTCTCGCCATTTATAAAATGTTTTTAATAACGTTTTTTGATGGTCAGAATCTGTTGTTTTTAAATTTTTATCACAAAAGTTATCTAGTGGATCTTTTAGATGAGTGAGTGAATCGCAGTCTTCTATAAAGTATTCATATTTATTTGCATCGATGAGTTTTTGTTTTAGGATATCGTGAAGTTGATGTAAATATAATACATCCTCACAGGCGTAATTTAATTGTGCTTGATTTAAAGGACGTTTGGTCCAATCAGATACAGTTTGACTTTTTTCTATATAGCAATTTAAAAAGGTTTCTACGACAGAGGCTAAACTGATGGAGGTATCGATGTCTAAAAATTTTACAGCTAACTGAGTATCGAATACATGGCTTAAAGTGGTTCCATCGAGGAACATGTCAAAAACTTCGATGTCTTGGCTAGCAGAGTGTAAAATTTTAACTTGATCGCTAGTTTTTAAGTAATCCCATAAAGGTTTACAGTCTAAATTTAAAACATCAAATAAAAATGAATCGGTTCCATTACTTATTTGAATTAAACAAGGTATGGGGTAGTAAGTTTTTTCTCTTTGAAACTCAGTATCTATAGCAATGCAGGCTGGGCCTTTTAGAGCATCAATAGAATCTTGTAGTTGATCTTCTTTGTTAACGTAAGTATATGGAAGTGGTGAACTCAGAAGACCCTAATTATTAAAAGAAGAAAGACCCCTTAATCAAAATAATGTTGTGATTAAGGGGTTTTATGAAATTACACAGTTCCTGATGGAGAAGCTTTGATGCTTTCTGTTGGAACGTAATCAGCATCTTTTTCCATTTGAGAATGCTTATCTTTTTTGTGTAAGAATAAAACAAATGGAGTTGCAATAAATAAAGAGCTGTAAGTACCTGTAATAAGACCAATAAGCATGGTAAGAGCAAAACCTTTAATAACGCCACCGCCCATAATGATTAATGAACCAACAACAAAGAACGTTGTTAAACTAGTTAATATTGTTCTATTTAATGTTTGATTTAAACTTTTGATAGCAATCGATTGTAAATCAGGTTTCTTTTGAATGCCAATATTTTCACGAATTCTATCAAAAATAACAATGGTGTCATTCAATGAATAACCAACCACGGTTAATAAGGCTGCAAAGATGGTTAAGTTAATTTGAACACCACAAATGGCTAAAATACCAATCGTGATACCCACATCGTGAATAAGAGCCACACAAGCAGCTAAACCATATTTAAATTCTGTAAAACGAATCATGATGTAAATTAAAATTGCTAACATGGCAGCTATAAGAGCGACAACAGCAAAAGCTAACATTTCTTGGGCGGCAACACCCCCAACAGTGATGTCCCTTGGGAAAGTTAAACTGCTATCTTCAAATGAAGGTAAACCTTTCATAAGTTTAGACTGAAGTTCAAGCTTATCGTTTTGCTCTAAGTGAGGTGTACGAATCGTATAGCTTTTACCACCACCTTGACCGAATGATTGAACAACTGGGTTTTCAATACCGTGATCAGTTACGATAGCTCTAACATTTTCTACATTGGTTGATTCTTGCAGATTGACTTGAAGTAAATTTCCACCCGTGAAGTCGACATCCAACATAGATGAGCCTTTAACAACAACTAAAATAAACCCTAGTGTTAAAATGGCATAAGAAAGATAAATAACTTTTTTACTCAAAGCAAAAAAGTTAATATGCGTATTTTGAAAGTAAGGTTTAGTCATAATGAAAGATTTCATTTTTTCATTATAAACAGCTAACGTGATCAATGTTTGAGTAACAAAAACAGCAGCAAAAAGATTGATAGATAAACCTAACATCAATGACAAACAGAAACCTTTAATAGGTCCACTGTTACCAACGTAATATAAAATTAAGGCAGTGATGAAGGTTGTGAAGTTAGAATCAAAAATAGTGATAAAAGCTCTTTGATAACCTTGAGCTAAAGAAGCTTTGATAGGTTGATTTTTTAAACTTTCTTCACGTAGTCTTTCAAAAATAAGAACAGTAGCATCAACGGCCATTCCAATAGTTAGAGCAAAACCAGCGATACCAGGTAGAGTTAATGTACCTTCAAATAAGGCCATAGAGCCTAGTAATAAAAGTAAGTTAGTTACTAGAGCTATATTGGCAATTAAACCAAGTGTTTTGTAGTAGAAAAGCATGAAAGCTAGAACTAAGCAACCACCAATTAAACAAGCCATGATGCCTGAATTAATTGAGTCAGATCCTAAAGTAGGACCAACAGTATTTTGAGTTAATAATTCTGGTTTAACATCCATTGAACCTGAACGTAAAACAGCTACTAAACGGCTGGCATCTTCTTCAGTAAAGCTACCAGTGATTTGGCATTGTCCACCCATAATAGGTTCGTTTACATTTGGGTCTGATTGTAAGTTGTCATCTAAAATGATAGCTAAACGTGATCCAACTGCACTTTCAGTTAAATCAGCAAATTTGCTACTGCCTTGAGCATTAAAATTAATATGAATAGCATAACCACCGCTTAATGATTGGTTATCGATACCTTTGTAAGCATGACGAATATCTTTACCAGAAACTCTTGCTTTTGCTTGAACAAGTCTTTCTGATCCTGGAATATTTTCCCATAAACCTAATTCATTTTTTATTTTTTTATAAACGATGGTATAAGGAAAATTAGGTAAAGTAGATAAATCCTTACCTCGTGCTTCATATTCTTTGGCTTGAGCCATCAACTCTGGATCATCGATAACTGTTTTGAACTCTAGTTTACCTTGAGTCATCAACGTTTTAATGATGTTTTCAACTTCAGATTTTTTTAAACCTGGTAATTGAACTAAAATTCGATCTGTACCCAATGGCTGAACAAAAATTTCTTTCATGCCTGTATTGTTGAGTTTTCTGTTAAAGATTTGAACAATATCTTGTAAACTAACTTCAGAATTTTGAAGAGTTTCAGAAGGAATTCTAAATTCTACTTCTGAACCACCTACTAGGTCTAAGCCTAGGTTCATGTATTCAACTAAATAAGATATTTGGTAAGTCGTGCCTTTGGCAACGATCCCATCACTTAATGAAAATTTAGGGTTATTTGGACCTAAAGGTAATTCAAATCCAGCCGTATAAGCTTCGCCCACATCGATACTTTCTACGAGAATATTGCCATCTTTATCTTGAAGTTGGGCCGTAAGGCCGGGGCTCATTCCGATATTTCCAGAACCCATCATGACAAGATTAAATGATTGACTGGTCAGTCCTCCAATGTGTCCTGATAGCGTAACTTGAGAACTTGGGTTTCCTCCAATGACACTGATATCGGTACTTTTCTTAGGCCAGAGAGCATAGAGAGCTATGATAATAGCAGCAACGATGAGGAAAATTCTGGATGGATGTGACTTATTCATGCGGCGGATATTACCGAACTTATAACTTGATCAACGGAGCCTTAAAGGATAAAAAGCCGAGAAAAACGCTTTTTTTATGCTTTGTGCTTAAATTGACTGACAGCTTTCTTTAAAAAGGCATCCATGTGCATTTCATCCACATGGGGTAATTTGCCACCTGTAGCCATATAACTCATTTTTTTGCTGTAGTCTAATAATGATTTTACAGCAGGTAATTTACTTTGTTGGTAAACACAGCTGATAACTTTGACGAGTTTTTGATATTCTCCACGACTTCGAAGATCTAGCTCATTTTTTTCATCTCTTGCGCCAATTAAGTCCATGGTGGTGGTGTCTAACCTTTCAGCTAGAACTTTAGATAGCTTCATCCCCATGTCATTGATTAAAATACTCATAGCTTGGGTGGGAATAACCATGAAGGTTGATATTTCATTTGTTACTATTGTCGCTGTTCGAGCTTTACCTAATAAAGGTGACATTTCACCAAAAAAAGTACCTGGATCGCTAATTTCAGCAACTTTTTTAATACCTTTTAAGACTGAAATTGAGCCTTTAACCAAGATATATAGCGTAGTTCCTTCACCGCCTTCTTTGAAAATGACTGTTTTTTTATCGAAAGTTTTTTCAAACTTTTTAAGCTGTGCTAGCGATAAACCCAAAATGAACTATTAAAAAAATAAAACTTGAATGACTAGGTTAATCAAACCTCATTAAATAAAAGCTTTTTTTAGCTTAATGATGAATTTAATTATAAGAAACTGAATAAAGATGTTCCTAAAACTCTAGAAGCAGCACTTAAACCAGATTGATAAACTTGTTCTTGAGCTAAATATTTTTGAGTGACTTCGATAATATCAATGTCAACTTTTTGAGAATATAAACCTGTTACAAAAACTTTTTCTTCTTCGAAACGAGTTTTAAGTAAGTCTAATCTAGCAATTCTACTACCAGCTTCACCACGAGAGTTTAAAAACTGGTCACGAACACGTTCGAGTAAATTAAGTTGATTAGAAATAGCAGATTCACTTATATCACCTTTTCTAAATTCGTTTCTTAAATTAGTTAAAACACTGAATACATTGAGAGTTTGGTTTTCAGGGCTTAAATCCTTACTGTGATAAGTACTTTCTTCTTGAATATCAGGATCTGCAACTAAACCTAATTTTTCGGCTGCTTCTGAAAATCCTGATTGAACAGCTTTAAGTGGGCTCCCATTTTCATCAGTAATACTGATATATTGACCTTGAATAATTTCTGCATTTAAATTTATTTCAGCACCTGAATCTGAATATTTATTACTATTAATTAAAGAAATAACATCTCCTAAGGTCCTTGCTGATGTTAAATCTAATGTTAATAAATCGCCATTAAGAGAGAGAAGTAAATCATTTTCACCTGAATAAGTTGAAGCAGCAGAATTTAATTCAAGATCAAGTTCAGATAGTAAAGTTGATTCATTTAAAATATTTGTAGTGCCATCACGTAAATTACGGCCTAAAATAGATGAGCTATGAATAAGACCTAAGGAATTAGCTACATCTAAACTAGAGCTAATTTCTTCTATTTCAATACCTTGATTGGAGTCATTTGAAGCCAGTCTAAGTTCTAGTCGGTTGGCATGACCGAATTCAACTAAAACTTCATCGTTTGTCGCTAATTCAATAGCATCTTTAACGTCACCTAACGTTTCAGCAAACTCTAAATTTACTGTTACAGAAGTGGCTGAACTATCAAGTTCATTGTATTCTTCTAAAATTATATCATATTCTGTATTGGAATCGTTTATAGCTGAAAATCTATCAACAGAAAGAATTTTAACACCACCAGTTGAAATAGTTTCAGCAGAGAAACCCATGTTTGTTAGGGTAGTATCTGCATTAAATGCAGTAACAACATCATCATCAGTTGTGTAAAGACTCATATCAAAAGGGCTGGCTGAACTATCAACACTAGCATTTTCATTATAAAATGTTATTTGGTCTGATGTTGATGAATCCAATTCAACATAATAAGTTTCATCAGCATAGGAACCATAATTCAAGGTAAAGGTTCCATGTTCTATGCCAGTACCATCGTTTAAAGTCGATAAAAGACTAGTACTAGAAAAAGAACCTAATAAACCTAAATCTGATGCTGTATTCCCATAAGCTGTGGGGTTAGGAACGTAAGTTGTAGAATCATAGTATTGATTTGTGTCGGAAGCAGAAATAGAAACATCAGAATTAATATCGACATCTCCATCACTATTTATACGAGCTTTAAATGCAAAATTAGCTGTTAAAGCTGCTGTATTAATATTATCAACTATCGTTTGAGCTGAATCACCTACAGCAATTGCAACTGCAATTGTGGTATCATCATAAGTTAAACTTAAAGTAGTAGCATCAGTTGGATTAGCAGGAATATCGCTAATTACATAGCGATCCCAACTAACAGCTTTTTCTTTAATGGATAAAGTTGTATTACTTAGTTTTGAAGTTATTTTAATTTGGCCTGTTTCTTCTACTAACTCTGCCTCTACAAATAAATCATCTTGAGATGACATGGCATTGATGTGATTAACTAAATCGTTTAAAGTTCTAATATCATCAACTCCATCTCCATCGGTATCAAATGTTATCGTTCCAACTCTATCACCATTTGAAATGGTAAATCCGGTATTATCAATTCCGGCACCATTATTTAAGTCGCTCAATAAAGTTTTTCCTACAAAGCGAGCATCTAAGTCACTTCCCTGAATATCTGTACCTGAAACAAAAGTACTTGAAAGAGGTATGAAGCCTAGTTGACGTCCAACTGAACCACCTTCAAGTTCTGAAATTTTTATACTTTCATTACTATTTGATAATATTGATAGACCGTTTCCTGAATCATTAAGTCCTACAGTGACTAAACTACCAAGCTCATCTTCAATTAAAGTTTTTACATCACCTAAAGTGACGGCTTGAGATAAATCTACGGTATAATTAACACTGGAAATAGTAAATTGAAGAGATCCATCAGAAACTCCGTCGCCATCATTGAGTTCTCGTAATTGAGTCTGACGACCTAAAATATTTTCACCACTGACAAGTCCATCATCATCATAACTCCTATCTAGCCCTAAACTTCTGATTAGGTCAGAAGAAATTAAAGTTTCTTCACTTAAATCAGTAAACTCGGAAAGTAAAACATCAAGGTCTGTTGTTGTGGCAAAACTAATACCAATACTTTCATTAGAATTTAGAATTAAAGCTTCACCATCATCGCTTACATGAGCATGTAATTTAATTTGATCATCGCTGGCTGCATTGATGATTTCGGCCATTTCACTAATGGTAGCTGTATTAGTGAAATCAATAGTTGTAACTGTACCAGCTGAATCGGTAACTGTTAAAGTATCTGTTAGAGGTAATGAGTTTAAAAGGTCTGTCGCGCCAACTGTTTTTAGAACACTTGAATAACGACGCATATTTTGTAGATCGATTCCAGTACCTTCTGAATTTAATTCAGCATCAAAACCTTCTAAATCATTTAATTGATTTAGAAGATATTCTAAAGAATCACCTTCTAATATAGTTACAATATCGCCCCTTACCAAATGTTGAGTGACACCTTGTTCAGTGACTAGTTGATCAGATGATATTTTTTGAGTACCGTATTTGAAACCATTTCCATTTCGTAAATCATCTACATTATTTGTACTTGTAAATAAGCCTGTTTGGGAAATAGAATTTCGATCTGAAATATCAGTACTACCACTTATACCGAAAAACTTTGAACTAGTTAAAATAAGTTCACCATTGTCTACTTGAGCTACAATTTGTCTAAACTCATCATCGACATTGAGCTTGTTCACATTTTGATTTATGCGTTTAGCTATAATATCAACAGTGTCTCCATTAAAAACATCAATATTTAAAGTACTATCATCTGCTAAAGATAAATTGAAATCGTCATCGGCAGTTATGGAAGAGGATAAACCTGTTTCCATGAGAAAAGCTGTTCGATTTAAAGTTCCACCAGCTTGAAAATGTCGAGTTATCACTTCTTGTGTTTGAGATTGATCAATTGAAACTTGATCACCTTGTTCATGAGTCAGTACCATCCCAGATCGATTTTGAACTGCTTTAAACTCTGTTATGGCATAAGTATTACGTGCAGCATCCACTGCAGCATCTACTTGTATTTTTTGGTTACTTGTTAAGACATCGTAAGAAGCAGCTCCAATAGCTGCTATAGCTTGTGTTTGGATATCGGTAGCATAAGTGATGGAAGTTGTGTCAGCTGTAGTAACAATGGCACTAACATTAGTAGCAAAAGTATCGGCAATAGTAACTTCGGCAGTGTCAGACTTATCAGATATAGCTTCGTAAAAAGCATTCACTGCTTCAATTTTTGTATAGTTTTCAACTTCAGTTGTAAAAGCTCTGACGGTATCGTTGATAGCTGTGATTGTATTGGCAGTGGTTGTTGAATTAGTACTAGTTAAGGTTACAGCTAATCTAGAAGTTCTATTTTCTTGACCTTCTAAAATGACGATGGAGTTGCTGTTGTCTTTGTAGAAAGTAGCTGCTGCATCGATGGCTGCTTTAATTTGGGTGCTTTCAACAGAAGTCATGTTAGCAATAGTATTACCAGATGTTAAAGCTGTTACGGCTGAATCTCGGACGGCATCTTGATAAGTTTGTATGTCATCAAAATCAGTGACGGTGCTCATTACACTAAGTTGCGTAATAATAGCTGCTCTATCACCACCAGCATCTTCATAAGCATCAGCTACATCAATATTACCTAAAACTTGTAATTCTGTTTCAGTTTTAATACGTGAGCGGTCTAAAGGAACATCATAACTTAAATTGAGAGGGCTTAAACGCGCATCTAAATTTCTGTCAGAATCTAAGATAGTGCTACTTGCTCCAAAGGCTTGAGTTGCAGTAATGTTTGATTGAATTCTTTCAGAACCAAAGACATTTATTTTAAACTCTTCATTATTACCATTATATAAAATATCGTCACCTAGGTTTGTGAAAATGGGGTCTAAATATTGTGAGCCACCAAAAATGTTTTTGTCACCTAGTTGGGTGTTTCCTATAGAAATAATACTATCGAGCACTGCTTGTAATTCATTGGCAATAGCTTGTCTAGAAACGGGATCATTTTCAGCATTCAAACCTTGAGCTGTTTTTTCTAAGGCTGTGTTAAGGGGAACGAGAATATTATCTAAAATTTGGTCAGAATAACTCAGTAAATCGTAACCATTTTCGACATTCTCAGCCGATTGTTCAATTTGTTTTAAATTTGATTCAAGAAGAATAGCTTGATTGGCATCAACAGGGTTTTCTGAAGGACGCTCAAAAGCTTTTTGAGTTTGTAATTGATTTTGTAATCTAGTTAGTTCATTGAAGCTACCCTGGATATTCCGGATCATGCTTTCAAAATAAATACTTGTCGTGACTCGAGTCATAAAACTAGAAATGAATGTTAGAGTCTATATCGGAGGCGAGCTCCGCATTCTTTAGTCTTTTAATACAAATCAAGTCAAATTGATGGTTTCAATGACTAAAAGGTCCATTTTTTTTAATAAAATGGACCTTTTTAAGGAAAATTCTACTCTTCGTAGGATTCCATGAAAGGAACGAGGTGTCCACTTCGAATAGGGTGTTGTAGTTTCATGAGAGCTTTAGCTTCGATTTGTCGAATTCTTTCACGAGTCACACCAAATTTAGCACCTACTTCTTCAAGTGTGTACGATTGGCCACCAATACCAAAACGCAGAATAATAATTTCGCGTTCTCTATCGGTTAAATCAACCATAGACTGGTAAAGACTGGTTCTTAAGTCTTGTAAATCAACCAATTCATGTGGTTGTTTAGCAGCACGGTCAGCAATAAAATCACCAAATTCGCCATCGCCATCACCAAGAGTTGCATCTAGAGAAATTGGGTTGTAAGCAATTCTCAATAAACGCTTCACTTCAGATTCTGGGATGTTCACTTCATCTGCAATTTCTTCGACACTAGCAGAACGACCACGATCGTGTTCGAAAGTACGCATAACGTTACGAATTTTTGCGATAGTTCTAAGTGTATTAGCTGGTAAGCGAATCGCACGTGAGTGTTCTTGAATACAACGTGTTACAGATTGGCGGATCCACCATGTCGCATAAGTACTAAATTTGAAACCACGACGGTATTCAAACTTTTCTACAGCACGCATCAAGCCAGAGTTACCATCTTGAATTAAATCTAAAAATGGGATGCCACGGTTACGATGATCTTTTGCGATAGAAACAACGAGTCTCAAGTTACCTTCTGCTAAGCCTTTTGAGGCCATGAGTAAGTCATTTTGAGCTTTTTTGAGTCTACGGATACGTTTAAACAATTTATCAGATGGTTCGCCCATTTGATATTCGAGTTTGATGATTTGAACGTGAATTTGACGAGTACGCATACTATCTGGAGCGCGCTTTTTGAGTCTGTCGTATTCATCGATGAGTTTTTTCATTTGTTGAGCACATTTGATCAACTCTTCTGCCGTTTCTTTTAAACAAACGTTTTTAATCGTGACTTCTTCTAAAAGAGAAGCACAACTATTTTGACGATGTTCAATGGTTTCTACTAAATCGCGATCATTACCTTCTTTGAGGTATTTAGAAATATCATCTTTGTTTCTTTTGTGAATTTTTCTAATGGTTTCCAAGTTGGTTTGCATACGACGTTTAGCAAACGATTTTTCAATTCCGATATCTGGGTTGATGATCATAAACTTATCAACTTCACGGTCAGTAATATCATAAAGCATGACATCTACTTTTTGCTGACAGTAGCTACTTGTGTATAAACAGCGACGAACCATTTTTTCTGTCATTTCCAACATTTTGGAAAGGCGGAACTCCTCTCTTCTTGTCAGAAGTGGGATTTTTCCCATGTGATTTAAATAATGGCGCAACGGGTCGACATCAATGTCCTCTTCGCCATCTAAATATCGCTTAAAAGCTTTCTTTGTTTCGCGGTTTAAATTGGCTTCTTGATCTTCCGGTGCAGGACCTTCAAAGTCAGGAATAATTATTTCAATTTCAAGTTCTTCAAATTTGGCTAAAATGTAGTCAACATCTGAAGAGGATGACATTGTATTTGGAAGTTGATCATTGACTTCGTCATAGTCCAAAACCCCTTTCTCCATACCGCATTCAACGATTTTGGAGAGATAATCTAGCTCGACATTTGACTCACTGTCCATGCCTACAAATAGATCGGGTTTTACACCTTGAATTTCCTCCGCTGCACCAGTTGTATTGGGCGTTACGGGTTCAGTTTTTTCTGCAGTTTTTGCGTCTTCTAGTGCCATAGATGAGGCGATGTTAAACCTTGGTTTAGGTTAAATTTAAGGGGGGATCCTATACTTAGACTTGATATTTGTCCAGTAATATCTTAAAACTTTGTCTTTGATAAAGCTGCAATTTCACCCGCGTGAAATGAACTTCTAACAAAAGGTCCAGAATAAACGGTCTTTATTCCAGCATTTTGAGCTAAAATTTTTAGTTGTTCAAATTCTTCTTCTGGTAAATATCGTTGAACTTCTAAATGTTTTTCACTGGGTCTTAAGTATTGTCCCATGGTTAAAATATTGACTTCTGCTTTAGCGACATCATCGAAAGTTTCTTTTAATTCATCTTCTGTTTCACCTAAACCTAACATTAAACCTGTTTTAGTCTGAGCATCACCATAAGTTTTTGCATTGACAAGAACTTGAATAGATCGGTCAAATTGAGCTTTAGACCTAACTTCAGGTGTAAGCCTACGAACGGTTTCTAAGTTGTGGTTTAAAACAGCGGGCCTACTTTCTAAAGTTGTAATGAGGGGTTCTAGTTTCCCATTAAAGTCTGGAATGAGGAATTCGTATTCTGATTCTGGCATAACTTTTTTTAATTCTTCTGCGACAGCTTTAAATTGAGAAGCACCACCATCTTTTAAGTCATCTCGGTTAACAGCTGTAATAACGACATATTTTAAACCTAGAGCTTTAGCAGATTGAGCAATTTCTCTTGGCTCTTCTGGGTTTAAGGGTAAAGGTCTTCCACTTTTGACATCGCAAAACCCACAAACTCTCGTACAAACATTACCACTAATCATGTAAGTGGCAGTTTTATTTGAGAAACATTCACCAATATTGGGACAACGAGCAGATTCACATACGGTGTGAAGGCCAGAGTTTCTAAACCCTTCTTTCATTTTACCCAATTCACCACGAGTGGGTAAAGGTCGTTTAAGCCATTTAGGTAGTTCAGTTGTAGCGTTTGTCATTTTCGTCTAAATAGGCTCTTAGCTGAATTGTCAAATATCATGGGATGAATTCGAGTCAATTTTGCATGAATAGCGTTTGTTTCCAAGTGGCTTGGTCGATCGATCCAGACCTTAATTCTGACCATTCATTTTTTTCATCATCGAATATTAAAATGGTAGAAGCTTTGCCTGAACTTTTAGGGGCTATTTCATCAATGACAAAGTCGACTTGTTCTAAGAGTTCTGGATTCACATCTTTGAGAGATTTTGGTGCAGGGTCACCTGATAAATTAGCACTGGTACAGACACAGGGCCCTGTTAAAGTTAAAAGCTCTAAAAGGGGGTTTATTTTTGGCATTCTAATGCCTTTTTTAATCGGTTTTCCTGCAATCAAGGTTAATTCACCAGGCCAAAAGTTACTGGCGAGTTCATGAGTTCCAGGTGGAAGTTCTGTCCAAATAGGTTCTATTTGGTTTTGGTTTCCGACGAATAGAGAAAGTGGCTTCGTATCTGGACTTTTTTTAATTTCGTTTAGTTTTTGTTCTGTGTTTAAATTGCCCAATAAACCAACAACTGTTTCCGTTTCGACAAGACAGGTTTTTCCTGCTTTTATCATTTCTTGAAGGTCTTTCTGCTCTTTCCACTTGAGCTTGGGAAGTTTAGAGTTCAATGGGAAGTCTCGTTTAAAATAAAAATTGAATCAGTTTAAAAAACATCTCATAGTAATTAGCTTTTTATTTCTTCATGCCTTAACGGTTATGGCAGGTTTTAGTGGTTCTAAAACGATCAGATTTGAAGATTTTAAAAACATGAAAGTTGTGGGTGACTCTTATATCGCTAACTCTAGAGGTATTGTGGTTTATGGAGATTATAAAATTCATACAGATAAAATTAAGTATGAAAAGAAAGCAAAAAATATTTTATTAACTGGAAACGTTTTAGTAAAAGGTGAAGGCCTTACTTTTAAGACAGATTTTATTAAATTTAATTTAGGGTCAGAATTAGGCGAAACGGGTTATATCGATGGGTATTTTGAGAATGAAGAAAACCCTATTCCTTATGAATCTAAAATTCTCCAAGAAGAAGTGATAGAAAAGAAGAAGTTTTTTCTTTATATTCAAGCAAAAAGAGCACTTTTAACAAGAAATAGTTTTGATAAACCATCGTTTGTTTTAGAAAAAGTTAAAGTGACTGATTGTGAGCATGATGACCCTCATCATAACATGAGTGTTCATAAATTGGTTTATTCAAGTGAAGATAAAATTGAATTAAGTCATCTAGTCCTGAGAATTTTTGGATTACCTTATTTTTATTGGCCTTATGTTGTGAAAGACATTCGTCATGATTGGCCTTGGACAAGGTGGGAAATTGGTAGTCAGGCCGATTGGGGGAGATATGCTAAATTTCAAACTCATTTAATGCCAGAAACATTTGATGAAAAAATGAAATTTGGACTTGATTATCGTATGAGAAGAGGAAGAGCCTATCATATAAATTACGATAAAGAGAAAGAAGGTTATTTTCAAAATTTAGGTTTTCATTTTTATGATGAGAGATGGGAAGACCAAGATGGGAATTTACATTTTGAAGATCAACGTTTTAAAGTTGATTTAGAGCACCGCCAAGAGTTAAATACAAATTGGAGTTTTCGAGTGGATGCTCATTATAACAGTCCAACGGAAGAGTTTTTATGGATTGATGGTACAAATAAAATAAAAAGTAGAAACCGTTTTTTACCTCCAGTTGTTGGTGCAAAGCAAGATAGAGATGGAGTTCTCGAAGAGTATGAAGAGTTTAAATATTTAGAGGGTCCTATCGAAGAGCAAGAGGTGGCTTTTGAATATTGGAAAGGAAACCACTATATGCAAATAGGCAGTACTTTTTCAAGCGATCAAGAACAAGTTTTAAACAGAGAGAAATGGATTGAAATAGATGGTAGAAATTTACCTTCTACGACTTTTGGTTTATCAACACTTTATTCAAATGAGTATAAATTTGGTAAAGGTGGTCAAAGAATAGGTCAATCTATATCAACAGCAGACCAAACCTATGTATTAGGCAGTACACCAATAAGAGATAATTTTCAGTCGGTAAGAGGGTATTTTGACCAAACGATAGAAACTGATGGAATTAAAAATAGTTATTTTCAATTAACACCCTTTTTTGGCAGTCGTTCTTTAATTTATGAAAAAAGTTTGAAACCTGGTTTTGAAGGACAGGGGTTTTGGGAAACGGATGATTCAGAATTAGAAGAATGGTCTCATTCTCATAGATTTAAATCGGGATTAGAGTTGGCCACTCGCTTAAATGGTTTATTGAGTTCGGGTAAATATCAACATACTCTAAGGCCAAGTGTAAAATTTACTTATTTAACACCTACCGGTTTTGATATGGATAGAGTTGTTGCACCAGTAGATGAAATAGACCTTCAAAAAATAGGAACATTAGAAAATCGATATAGTTTAGATCAGGAAATATTTAAAGAGAGAAATGGAAAGTTGAGTCCCTATTATATTTCTAGTTTACAGTGGCGACAAATATTCGAAGAGAAAGACCGTTTAGAAATTTATGGAAATAATAACTTAGAAGCTGAAGACTTAACTTTGAGCCAAAGCTATTACCCTCATCAAAACTTTAATGTTTCATTGGATGCGGGAATGAATACTTTTATAGGTCAGTTTCCAACTTTAAGAGCTGGTTTAGGGTATACAAATGAAAATTTCAGAGCTCAGTATTTTTGGAATAAAATCAAAGACTTCTCTTTAGCAAACTCCTTAGAAACTCAACGTCATGATATTTTATTGTTTTATCAGACAAAAAAGGATTACTTTGAGTTAGGTGTTAGTTGGGACGAAGACCCAAATCAAAATATCGTGATAAATAATAGCTTATACGAAAGTGGTTTTAGACGTTTCCAAATGATATGGGGGCACCTTTATCATTGTTTAAGAAGCGAAATCGAAATGTCATATGATTTTGAGGGAGGTGGAACTAGCCTTATTTTAAAATTTGGACCTGCTTTGTTTAATCGAAATCTTCCAGAGACACGCTTTCCACTAAAGGGGCTTTGAGTTCAAAGGAGCATCTTAGAATGGAACAGAGGAAAATAATATGCATGTAGTTTATCCAGGTTCTTTTGATCCCCCAACCCTTGGGCATTTATCTATTGTTAGTAGGGCTGTTAGCCTTTGTGATAAGGTAACCGTGATGGTGGGCGTGAACCCTTTAAAGAAACCATGGTTAAGCGCAGAAGTTAGAGTTAAGTTAATTCAAGAATGTTTTAAAGATGAGCCCAAGGTAGAAGTTATTTGTGAATCTGGTTTAGTGGCAGATGCTGTTAGAAAATTGGGAGCGAATGCTATCATTAAGGGTATAAGGTCAGAAACAGATTTGCGTTCGGAGCAAGTTATGGCAGAAGCTAATTCAACATTAGGGCATGGTTTAGAAACCTTGTTTTTAATGTCGAAAGGTGAACTACAGGGCGTAAGTTCAAGTTTAGTCAGACAAATTGATCAATTGGGTGGGGATGTTAGCCCATTTGTTCCCCCATGTGTGTATGAATGGTTGAAACAGAAATGATGAAGAAAGTTAATTTTATTGTAATATTTTTATCTATTTTCGGTAACCTACTTCAAGCTGAAGATATTAAGTATTTGGAATCAGCTTTTGAAGATGGTTTATATTTATTTGTAGAAAAAAATTCTAAAGAGTTACTCAAGAAACCTGAAGTTCAGTCTCAGGTAGGGGTCGTAAAATCTTTAAAACAATTATTGATTGCAAGTTTGGTTGAAAGGAAAGCTTATAAAGAAGCATTAGAAAAATTTGTTGATTTAGAAGGGGAACTTAAATCTGAGGATTCAAAATTAGAATATTATAGAGCTATTGCTTTATTTTATGTTTATACAAAAAGTGAGACGCCTTTACCTGAAGGCATAGAAAGCCCTCATGTTATATTAGATAGAGTTAAAAATAGTTTAAGCAATGATGAAACATACAATGCAAATTACTATAGAGCTTGGGATTTATATGAAAAAGGTCAATATCATGAAGCGACAACTATTTGTAATAGTATTTTAGGGGGTTTAACTCCTGAAGATTTAGCTGAAAAAATTAGTTTCTTATATGCTCGTAGCTTGTTTTATTCAAACCCTCCAAAATACGATAAAAGTTTGGATGTTTTAAAAGAACTAGTTGAAAAGTATAAAAAGTCAGAACACCTAAACCTTTATCATTATTGGAGAGGAGAGTGCTATTTTGAATTAAATAAGTTAGACCTTTCTGAAATGGCATTTAAGAAAGTATTGGATTATCAACCTAGTCACTCTACAAAGGTGGATGTTTATTATAACTTAGGATGGTTGTATACCTCTAAGGGTGACCTGAATGAAGCTAAAAATTATTTAGAAAAAATTATTAGTCCTGAACTAGTAAATAGTGCTAAGCGATATGTTTCACCTACTAGATATAAATTAGCTTCTATATTACTTTTACAGGAATCACCTGAAGCTTGTTTAAGTGTTGTAGCTCCAGTATTAGAAGATGTTGCTTTAAAGGATCATGCTGCTTTATTGTCAGGACGAGCTAGTATGCAGTTAAAAAAATGGGATGATGCTGTTAAATATTTAAAAATAGCAGTGGCTAGTACAACCGAAGCAGTTCAATTAGAAGCAGGCAGAAATTTAGGTAAAGTTTATTTAGAGTTAAAACAGTTTGATGATTCTTTAGGAACTTTGAACAGTTTAATTAAAAAGGAAGTTCCTTTAGATTTTCGCATTCAAGTACAACTTGATTTAGCTAAAGTTTATATGGAAATGAATAATATTTACCAGGCTCAGCATATTTACCGAGAGTTGTTAACTGAACAAAGTAAAGATATCGATGCTGGTGTACATTATAATTTAGCGAATTGTGCTACACATTCAAATCCATTGATTGAATGTGTTTTTGAGCGAGATCAATTAAGTATGAGGCTTAAAACAGGTCGAATATCTTTAGATACTTATTCGACTCAAAAAGAATTATTAACAACAAAAGTTAAAGGTGTTCTATCTAGAATATGGATTATGGCTAACGCTCCAACGACAGAGTTAAAAAAAGAAGAAGTCATCAATAAGTTAGCTGAAATTAATGGTTCAGATTTAGAGGCAATGTTAAAAGAAATTAAAGATACATATTTTGAAGCGAAAAGTCAATTACCTTCAAAATTAGGTCAAGAAAGCTCTCTTTTTAATAAGTTATCTAAAGAGTTTGAGAAGAGCTTTTACAATATAGAAAAAGTACCTGATTATATAGTTGCTCAAGAAAGTTTATTACCGCTTTCAAAAATTTATGAAAACTTACAAGTGATGCAAATATCTAATCATTTAGATTATGTTATTGCACTGGGTAAGCAAAGCCCTTATTTGGCACTGGCATATCATAAAAAAGCTAAGCTTTATGAAAAGCAAAATTTATTAGGTGTTGCTTTAGAAAACTTGCATTTTTCAATAGAAAATGCAACAGATCCAACCTTGAAGTCGACTTATTTAATGAAATTAACGGATATTCAAATTAATGTTGCTCAAAAGCTAGGTAAAGAAGATTTAAACCAAGGGCCTTCAAAGAAAGTGGATGCAAGTGCCATAGATGCAAAAACTCAAAAGTTTAAAGTTAAGCAAGCATTAAAAAACTTAGAGTTGATCAGTCGTTTAGGTAAAATTAATCCTGCTGAAATAGTAAAAAGGCAATATCATTGTTATATGATTATCTTAGATTTACATCAAGCAGAAAAAGTATTAGTTAAGTTTTTAGATTCAGGTGAACCAGTTAAAGATATTAGTTTAGTAGAGAATTTACTGATTGATTACTATATCAAATATGAGTTCAATGCGAAAGCTGCTAAACAACGTTTAGTTCATGCTGATAGAATCTATTCTTTAGATAAGACGGAAGCAAATAAAAATAGGTATTTAGCAGCAATAGAAATACTAAAAGGTGATATGAATGAAGGTTTAAAAATATTAGACTATTTAATTTCAATAGATGCTCAAGGGCATTGGGGTATTAAAGCGGCTTTAAAAAGAGTAGAGATACTTCAAAAGAAAGGTGATGTTGATGAAGCAAATATTGCTTTGAAAAGCTTAAAGTCTATTGAAGCTAATATTCCAAATTCACTAAAATTAGAGTGGAATATGGCGCATGGTCGGTTAGCGATGGTTCAAAAGGATTATGATATTGCTTCAAAATATTTCAAACAAGTTTATGATTTGGCTGCACCAAAATACCCGATGAAATCACAAGCTATGATAGAGTATGCTGGAGCATTAGAAAATTTGGATATGAATTTAGCAGCTGATGTTTATTTACAGTATTATTATCAATACCCTAGCAAAAAAAATAATGAAAATGCATTATTGAAAAGTTGCCATTTAAAACTGAAAGTTTTAAATACGACAGATGCTAAATTAAAAAAAGATGCTAAAGACCAATTACAGCAACTCATCGCTAAATTGGATAACGATAAAGATAGAGCTCAACTACAAAGTGCTGTAGAGAGTATTTATTAATGAACTCAAAGTTACCCAAGGTGAATAATTCTAACCCTTGGGTGATTAAAAATACGAAAGAAGTCTATGATAATGCATGGATTAATGTTGAGCATCATGATGTATTAGATCCATCTGGTGAAGATGGAGTTTACGGCAAGGTTCATTTCAAGTCTATTGCAATCGGTGTTGTTCCTTTAACTAAAAGTAAAGAAACATATTTAGTTGGTCAATATCGCTATCCAGTAGATACATATTCATGGGAAATACCTGAAGGTGGTTGTCCATTGGGAAGTGATCCTTTGGATACAGCTAAAAGAGAATTAAAAGAAGAAACGGGTTTAGTGGCGGATAAGTGGTTCAAAGGTTTAGATAAATTATGGTTATCTAATTCTGTCAGCGATGAAGAAGCAATTTTTTATATTGCACAAGGTTTAAAGCAAGGTGAATCTGAACCTGAGAGTACAGAAGATTTAACTATTTGGAAATTGCCTTTCGAAGATGCGTACCAGATGGCGTTAAAAGGTGAAATAAGAGATGTTTTATCTGTTTTAAGTTTGCTACAAACTAAAAGGTTCATAGAAGAAGGTTTGATAGAGTTTGTCTGAATATTTCAAAAAAATTGTTGATCTTCAATCTCAAGTTGAAAAAGTTGTACAAGGGCAAACTAAACCTATTCGTAGGCTATTAGCGGCCTATTTATCTGGAGGCCATGTTCTCCTAGAAGATAGACCAGGTACTGGAAAAACGACTTTGGCTAAAACATTAGCTTCAAGTTTAAATGTCGATTTTCAAAGGGTTCAGTTTACACCTGATTTATTACCTTCAGATATTTTAGGTGTGTCAATTTATAACCCTAAAGATAAGGAATTCTGTTTTCATAAAGGTCCTATTTTTACAGATATTTTTTTAGCTGATGAAATTAATAGAAGTTCGCCTCGAACTCAATCTGCCTTATTAGAAGCTATGGCTGAAAAACAGGTCACTACTGAAGGGGAGAAAAGACCTTTAGAAGATAATTTTTTTGTTATTGCTACTCAGAATTCAATAGAGTCTCAGGGAACATATCCTTTACCTGAAGCTCAAATGGACCGTTTTAGTTTATCTTTTTCATTAAACGAATTAAGTTTAGAACAAGAAGTTAAAATGTTAAAAGATCGAGAACATATGGATCCCTTTGATCAGTTATTATCAATTTTTGGAACAGATGATTTAAATAGAATAAAACAAGAGGTGAAAGGTGTAAAGTTTGGCGAGGTTATGCAAAACTATTTAGTAAAATTAATACATAGCACTCGTCATCACAGTTCTATTCAAATAGGAGCAAGTCCAAGAGCGACCTTGAGTATTTTAAAGCTTACACAAGCCATTGCTTGGATGAATTCGAGAGATTATGTTATAGCTGATGATTTACATGAAGTTTTTATTCCAGCTATAGCTCATAGAGTCATTTTTGATAGAGATTTAGATTATTCAGGACAACAAAAATATCATGTATTGGAGGAAATTTTAAAATCAGTTTCTGTTCCAGCATGAAATTTTTAGAAAAATTTCGATCTTATTTTTACCAAAATTATGTTCGCATAGAAAAGTTAAAATATTGGGGTGAATACCGATTAACTTTTAAAGGTTGGTTATTCCTTTATTGTTTTTTAATTGCTTTGCTACCTGGTATGGTTATGAAGTTGAGCATGGCTTATCAACTTTTATCATTAGGAGCATGTTTTTTTTTATGTGCTTTTATATCTTTTAGAAAATTTAAACCTTCTATTGAACTTAGAAGGTTTCTACCAGAAATAGTTAAAGCCCATGAATCTTTTACTTATAGCTTGGAAGTATCGAATACATCTGAAACTTATATAGATGGATTATTCTGTTTAGATTCGTTAGAACTGAAATTCCCTAATAAACATATTTTTTTAGAAGGTATTAAAAGTGATAATAGAAATGTTGTAGATAGATTTTTAGGTTATCCAAGGTTTTTAAAAGAATTAAAAAGTTGTAGACCCTTAATTTTAAAACCATGTGATAATATTGAATTAAAACCTAGATCTAAAGTAGTAAAAAAAATTGAAGCAAAATTTTTAAAGAGAGGCTTTTATAGTTTTTATGGTACTAAAGTGATGAAAGAAGAAAACTTAGGTTTAATGAGGTCTAGGTTTTTATATAAACATAAAGAATCATTATGGGTATTTCCTAGTAAGTGGAATCATTTAAATTGGAAAATGCATTGGACGGTAAGCTTTAATAGTGATGAAAAATTATTAAGTCAAAAAAATGGAGACCCTGACCAAATTAAATATTTGAGAGAGTACCAACCAGGTGATTCGCCAAGATTAATAGATTGGAAATCTTCTGCCAAAATGGAGAAGTTTTTTGTAAAAAGTTTTTATCAAGAATCTGGAGAGTCAGTTGGACTTGTGTTAGATACTTTTATAGATGAACAGGAAGATAATTGGGAAGCGATGCTTTCGTGGTTATCTACCTGTTTAACAGATCAACTAGGGTTAAATGTAACTATAAAAATACTTATTTTTTCAAAAAATAGTGAAGTACTTATTTTTGATGGAAGTAAACATAGTTGGAAAAATATTATGAAACATTTAGCAAATTTAAAAAATTGTCAGAATTCTGTCTTAGATAGTTCAAAAGAGTTGAAACCTTACTTAGGCGAAATGAAGAATTGGATGTGGTTAAGTGTTCTTAAAGACAGTCATCATTTTACCTTTTTAGAAAAGTTTAGTAAATATAAGTTTAGTGGTATTTTAATTGGAGATGAACCAGTAAGTTCTAAGTCTTATGCTTACTTTCGAAAAGTTGCCTTCTATAGTTCTAATTTTGAAAATGAGGTAAGTCGTACTTCATGAGTCAATTTAAACAATTTTGTTATTACTTTTTATCAATATTTTTTTGGTTATTCATAACTCAAAGATATGAAGTAGGCTTTATTCTTATTTTTATATTTTTAATAGGTATAAAGATAGACCCCAAATTTTTGATCAGTGATAAAAAGCTAGGTTCTAC
>Ga0209119_1000655_pt1 | contig 35311 bp, 28 predicted proteins | sample COG_03_FD_184747 | JGI IMG/M metagenome (GOLD analysis project Ga0209119, IMG submission 184747) | Pelagic Microbial community sample from North Sea - COGITO 998_met_03 (SPAdes) (version 2) | ecosystem: Environmental > Aquatic > Marine > Neritic zone/Coastal water | place: Helgoland, sampling...
AAAATACTCTGGCGTATATTTTATTTTTTAAAAAATTCTACAGATTTATTGTAACTACAAAAGTTCCGACCTCCACCATTTTTTTTGAGTCCGGTACTTTTGGAGATTCTAAAATAAAATACTCTGGTGTATATTTTATTTTTTAAAAAATTCTACAGATTTATTGTAACTACAAAAGTTCCGACCTCCTCCATTTTTTTTGAGTCCGGTACTTTTGGAGATTCTAAAATAAAATACTCTGGTGTATATTTTATTTTTTAAAAAATTCTACAGATTTATTGTATCTCCAAAAGTTCCGACCTCCTCCATTTTTTTGAGTCCGGTACTTTTGGAGATTCTAAAATAAAATACTCTGGCGTATATTTTATTTTTTAAAAAATTCTACAGATTTATTGTAACTACAAAAGTTCCGACCTCCACCATTTTTTTTGAGTCCGGTACTTTTGGAGATTCTAAAATAAAATACTCTGGCGTATATTTTATTTTTTACACCTTTGAACATTTAAAACGCCGACTTTTGCTAAAATTATTTAGATTTTTTTTCACAAAAATTGTTAAAAATAAAAATTATATAAAAGTTTATCAATGTGTATATGAAGTATATAAAAGATATTGTCTTATAATAAAAATGGATTATTATAAGATGAGTAGGTATATCCTACTTGGAATTGATATCTAAATCCAGTCCATCCTCGGGGGCATGTAATCGTATATTACTCTTTTTCTTAACAGGACCGCTATATAAGATCCTTTGTCAACTTACAGGGAGGTTGTTTATAATCTTCTACAATGTTGATTTCTTTGAGAAATATATAACCTATTAGGGGTTATATATGCTTTATAATCTATTATTGGTTGGTAATATTCATAGTTATGCTTTGGCGGTGATCTTGGTCTTGATCATCATGGCGTTCAGCTCTTGAATGACCAATTTGCTTACATAAGGAAGCTTTATGTCCACCACCTGATCCGTTTCGCATGCCTGACACTCTTGCTTGTTAGTAGCAAAATTGCCACATTGTTCACAGATAGTAATCGTATATTTATCAGACTGTTCGTACAACCGCTCCTGAAGGAACTTGGATGCTCCGTGTCCAATCATACAATCTCGTTCCATCTCTCCGAACCTCAGACCACCATCGCGGCTGCGACCTTCCAAAGGCTGGCGTGTAAGCGTTGTAACTGGACCAGTCGCTCGTGCATGCACCTTGTCTGAGACCAAGTGTTTAAGACGCTGGTAGTATACTGGTCCGATAAAGAACTTTCCCATTGTCTCTCCAGTCATACCGTTGTACAACATCTCATTACCACACCTCTGATAGCCGTTCATACCGAGTCGGTCGCAAAGCTGTTCGGCAATAGTTGTCCCTTTGGACTCGTCACCAGTGCTAGAGACTGTGAAAGGAGTGGCGTCACCATAAGTTCCTTCGATAGCACATGATTTTCCCAACACCGACTCCATTAATTGATTGATAGTCATTCTACTAGGTATACAGTGAGGGTTGATGATTATATCAGGTGTGATACCCTCACACGTCCAGGGCATATCTTCTTGTCTGTACACCATACCAACAGTACCCTTCTGCGCTGCACGCGATGCAAACTTGTCTCCCACCTCCGGAACACGCAGCTTGCGAATGACCACCTTGACCAACTTATAACCATTGGGTGTGATCGATGTGAAGATGCGATCGATGTATCCTTCTTCTCCCTTCTTTATCACCACCGAACATTCAGTCAACTCCTCAGTACCGTCCTTATCAGACCGAATTACGAGTTTACCGATGATGGCATCGCCCTTTTGTACATACACAGCACCACCACCGTGCTTCTTACCATTCTTGTCAGTCCAGATCGGGTGTCGTCTGCGAATAATCCCGTTGGCGTCCAAAAGTCCATAGTTGGTATCGTGCTTGCGCTTGTCCAAAGGTGGTACACATATTTTCTCTGTGTTATATCCTTCCTTCTTCTCTTCATCACTATGTGTTTTGTAGGTAGTGGCCCAGAACAGACCGCGCTGCACGGCACTGTAGTTGATAATAACTGAATCCTCCTGATTAAACCCCGTATAACAAGCAATGGCTACAATGGCGTTGATACCGGATGGCATATCATGGAAACCCATCATCTCTCCACCACGAGTTCCTACCAATGGCCGTTGAGGACTACCCAGAACATGGACTACCGTATCTGTACGAATCAAATGGCTAAGACAAAATATACTCATCGCCTGTTTACCCATTGCAGACTGGTAAGTGTTGCGCGGAGATTGTGAGTGATCTGGAAAAGGAATGATACTGGCCATCACACCCAACATCATTGCTGCCGCAATCTCACAATAGTCGTTCCTATACTTTCCTAGATCATTCTGGTGAAAAGCGATCACAGCGTTGTTGGCTTCCATACTGTCAATATATGTGATCACACCCTTCTCTACCAGCTCGTCCCAGTTGGTGCCGTCTTCTTTTGTTCCCACTAGATGATTATCTTCCACTGTAAAAACAGGTCGTAGAAGTCGCCCTTCATCAGAGCAGATGTGCAGTTCCTCGTCCACATCATCATACGAAACCGACACGTCCCACGGCATCATGTTCACCTTTCTCAGCTGCTTCAGTTCATTCACCAACTCGTGAGGATCTTCTGACACACCAAGAAAGATACCGTTCAGAAACACCTTGGCCTCTTCGTTAGGTCCGTCAAAGTCTCTGATCAAAGTAATGTTCTCACACAGTTCTACTACTTCCTTGACCAAAACCGTCGGGGTACGCTCGGAGATACGTGTAAGCAAAGACAGATTCAGTACAATACCGACCGGTGCACCTTCTGGTGTCTCTACCGGACAAATAAACATAATCTGTGAAGGATTGATTTGTCGAATGGCCGCGTTCTTAGACTCCTTACCGACTGGAATGGAAAGTCGTCGCAAACTTGATACCGTTGCACCGTAAGACAATCTGGATAAAATCTGCGCCACGCCCTGCTTTACATAGCTGTTCTTAGGCACTCCCCAATTACCGGTACCAAAGCAGTGTCGAAAACCCTTAGTGATGTCTGTCAAACGCGGAATGATAGACATTGCGTCTGGTAACTGCTTCTTCTTTTCGATCTGGTCAACAATAGAACGAAGATACTTCTTGAACAGCTGTCTAAATAGGTCGTAGCAAAGGGTACCGGGTGAATCTACCCGTTTGTTAATGTAGTTGTCCCTGTCATCCGGTTTACGCAGACCCACGTGAGTAGCCAACAGCTTGTGCACCATATGTCCCAAAATGTAGGCACGTTCGCGTGTAGTGGATGACACACCCATGTGAGGAAAGATCTCGTTTTGCACCACCTGTTCAGCATATGATCTACTCTCCGTCTCCTTGAGAGGATTGGTAGCACGTGCACCAATATACTTAAGAGCGTTTGCCTTCGTGGTCTTTGTTTTCCACTCCTCTTGCTCCTCTTCGTTCAGTTTATACCACAGTGTGTCCAAAGCGTTCTGAACTTGATCCTTACCCTTCTTCGGGTCAATATCAAGGTCTTTGGCACAGAAGGCATACATGTCTTCGCAAAACTGTACAAACCCACTCTCAGTCTCTTCTACAAAGTAGGAGTCGTTCACAATTAGCCGAATATACTTGTCAACCTTATCGCACTCCAGACCAATCAAATCAGCAATTTGATCGGCCTGATAACCTAGCGCCTTGAACACAACACCAATAGGAATATCTTCCTTGATGTACGGTAGAGAAAATACCAATGTGCGATCATCCGTACCAATCTTGACCTGAATCTGTACCGAATGTCCGGTCTCCTCGGACATACTGCGCATTTCAGCTACGTACTGGAACTTATCTTTCTGCTCGAACACCAAGGGCACGTTGTACACGCCGCGCAGTTGTGAAACCAAAACACGTTCCTTACCTTTGACCAAGAAGTAGCCACCCTCGTCGTACTCACACTCACCAGCTTGGATTCTCTCGGGTGGTGTCATATCTGTTAAATAACACCTACTGCTACGTAGCATTATGGGAATGCGTCCCAGTACCACCCTCAAATACTGACTGACTTCCGGATCTCGCCCTTCGACCTCTAGTGTCTCTATGACATTAGCGTAGATGGGTGAATCATAGGTCAAATCTCTCTGTCGCGCCTCACTGGGGTAAAAGCTGTGTAGCTCTCTGTTCTCCTCGATCACAGTCGGAGTAGGAATGTAAATGTCACTAAAAGACAATTTGTAACTAGTGAACTTGTCAGAATCTGTTTTGGGTGTAATAACTATGTCGGGTTCCTCGGTGACAATCCTTGGGATACCAATATTCAGAAAGTGATTAAATGACTCAATCTGGTGCTGTACGAACCCCCTTCTCTTGAAGTGGTCGCCTAAAATATTCCATGTGTGTTGTTCTGACATCATTTCTTAACCTGGTTTTCCAATTTGCACACAATTTTCAATTTGAATTTATATCACTAACAGTCCTAAATGTATAACTATGAGTACCGATAATTTACCTCAAATATACACAGACGGTTCATGTCTAAAGAATCCAGGAGGTGCTGGAGGGTGGGCGTGTCTAGTGCTAGAAAATGGTGAGATGTGGTCGGTAGTTGGTTCTGACCCAAGTACCACAAACAACCGTATGGAATTACAGGCTATCATTCAAGCACTGAAGTTTGCACAGGGTAACGAATATGTCATATACACGGATAGTAAGTGGGCTCTGAAGTGTGCTACGGGAGAATGGCGCCGCAAAGCCAATCTTGACCTCTGGAAAGATTATGAAATTTCTCTACGAGGTCGCAAAATACATTACGTCTGGGTGCGCGGACATAATGGAGACGAATACAACGAGATCGTTGATGATTTAGCTAGAGCGGAAGCAAAAAGTGTGAAAAAATAAAAATAAAAATCTTGACCACTAATAAAAATGTCTCGTCAACATGTTGAAAGAAATGGCTCCCTTGTAGGTGGGTCATCTTGCTCATATGCTACATTGTCTCATTACAACAATGGTAGCAAGGGAATGCAACCCCCCGTTCCACAGGGAACAGTTTCTGGAACGTACATCGTGCCTTCATACGGCGCTCCTGGCTACGGAACCTTGATGCATGACGCAGCTCCTGGCTGCGCCGGTTACTTCGACATCGGAGATGCTTACAAGAGCAGGGGTGGAAATTGCAACCAGCAGTATGTGCGCAAGCTCTGCCAGTAAGCAAATTGTCTAAAATTGTAATACTATTAACTAGTATTACAAATTATTATATCTATAACTTCGAACATGTGGGTTGTAACGTACATGATGGCGGTCGTAACGGTGTCCTTGGTATTTCATACTGTCATTGGAGTCCGGTTCGTTACGTATCCGCATTTTTCCAACCATTTTTAATGGAAAACGACCAACATTACGTAATAAGGTATATTTTTCCGTGATTCTGATCACGATGGTTATTCCAATAATGGCGACAAGCAATATTAACGCCACGCAAAAGAATCCGGACAATAGTCTCATTTAACGTTTGACAAGATAAATATAAAATGTGTGACTGTGATTGGTATGACAGGCTTGAGATCCTTCCAATTATGTGTATCGCCAAGAATAACTCCAAGAATAATGAAAAATGGTGGTATGGACGCTTTAGTGATCTTATTATGAACACAGCCGGTTTCTACCTGTTATCATGGATAGCATGATTTTCGCGTAGGAATCATAATATTAGTTCTTCCAACTTTTTTCGACTTTCTTCATGAAGATACACAGGGAAATCAATATTGAAGTGGACAATAATATCTCTGGTAGTAATCAGACCTTTGCCGGGTATAATATATGGATCGTATGGGTTGAGCACTGAACCTGTAGTATTTAGTTCAATTATTTCACCATTAGGGTGTTTCAGCTTTTCTTGATATCCTAACAAAGCCTGACGTAGTGTGATCTTTCTCCTGATACAAAGATTAGCGCTTTCTGTTTGCCAATCCGAGTGTGGATCTATAATGATATGAATAATGAAATCACCTGGGTCTTTGTCAAAGTATTGGTTACCTTCATTTGGAAACTTGTGATGGTGATCTGAATCTATTCCTGACTGTATAGGTACCTCAAAAATCTTATTTTCCTTTTTGATCCCGTTGATACATTCCTCACAGCCTTCAAAGACTTTTCCATTTCCTCTACATTTTGTACAAGAATGTTGTATCTGTTGTATCATACCAGGACCCAATTGGTTCATCTGTAACACCACACCTCTTCCATCACAAACAGTGCATTTTTCCGAGGTAATAGCACAATCACATACTCTGTCCCTTTCTACACGTAATTTGATGGTCTCTTTCGTACAGAGTTTCTCTAATGATACGTGTAGATCGTAAACAAGTGTTGCTGTCTTTCTATTTGTTGGTGCCTGGAAAGGATTAAACATGTCCCAGAACTTTTGTATGTTCACTTGCCCCAAGTCTTGATTGTCCTTTCCGAACTGATCGTATTTCTGGCGTTTACTTGGGTCGGATAGCACTTCATAAGCTTCGGATAATTTCTTGAATTCTTCTTCCGAACCTCCCTTATCAGGATGAGCTTCTAACGCATTCAAACGATAAGCTTTCTTGATTTCTCTCCCAGTAGAGGTAGGGGAAACTCCCAGCCTATCATAGTACTCTGTATCTTTCACCATTTTCTGATATTCTCCCTTTTCTTTAAGCAATTAGGAAAGAACAAGAAAATCCTGTTCCCTCGTTCTTGAATACTCAAGCAAGAATCTGCCTGCTGTAGGAATCTGCCTGCTGTAGGAATCTGCCTGCTGTAGGAATCTGCCTGCTGTAGGAATCTGCCTGCTGTAGGAATCTACCTGCTGTAGGAACCTGATACTTTTAAATCATCTGGTGATATGGAGGTAATTGGAGAGGCTCTATTTGTGATCCTCAGAATTTTAAAAATAAAATATACGAAAAGTATTTTATTTTTAAAAATTTTCTGAAAAGAATTTACCGGTCTCCGTTTTTGGAAGAATGAATCTTTCACGATTTGCTTGTTTTCATTATTCTTCGAGTTGGTGAAAATCACTGCTTTCATAATAGATTCTGTACTCGACATTTTCTACAGCAGGCAGATTTTTATGATCCGCAACACGATATGTCGTGTTTATGCAAGCTCCTAGTTACTTTCCTAGTTACTTTCCTCGTTTATTCTGTTCCTAAAAAAGTTCTGTGGAACTTTCTGCTCCACGAAAAGTTTCAAAACGACAATCAGTATTCTTCTGGATTGCTTTTCTTATCACTGCTAGTATTAGAAACCTAGTAGAAACCTAGTAGAAACCTAGTAGAAACCTAGTAGAAACCTAGTAGAAACCTAGTAGAAACCTAGTAGAAACCTAGTAGAAACCTAGTAGAAACCTAGTAGAAACCTAGTAGAATCCTGGTAGAAAGAAACCTAGTAAAATCTAAAACCAAATTTCTGTCCAGATTTACCACTGCGTAAGCGGAAAATGAAGAATAGAGCAATGATAATCACTATAGCGATTATAGCAACCAGTAACCACACGGGAAACTTACCACTTGTTTTGTCAACAGTTCCGTCGTAATGTTCGATAGGTTTATCTTTTTCTCTGAAGTACATTTATATTACGTCAAGATTATAGTTCGGAAAATACAAAAAAATTCTTCAAAATGGCGTCAATCAAATAGTGTTAATTTTCAGTTAACGCATATTTCTGTTAGTTTGATAAAGTTTTTGAGAATAGCATCCATCATGACAATATTATCAAAGACTAAGACATCTACTTTTAGAGCCAGGTTTTCGTGCTTTGCTTTGACCATCAGAATGTTACGGATAATCTCTTGTTTTACTGTATTGATTCTATACAGCTCTGTCTCGTATTTAGAAACTTGATGTGTCCTTTCAATGTCAGTATGTAATCCTTTCAAACTGGCTTCGCGATCATATTTCTCCTCTATCTCCATCAATTTCTCGATATTTCTCTTCTCTGATTGACCAAGATTGGCTAGCAATACTTCCAGATGTCTTAAATAGACCGCGTATTGTGTTTTCTTCTTCAATACAACATCGGAAAATGCCGTAAGATTGTTTTTCTGTTCTAGTATTTTCTGTAGATTACGAACATGTTTACCCCGATTCTTATCTAAAACATTATAAACACCTTCACGTACGGTCTTAATGTCAATTGCTACCGAATCGATCTTCTCATACAATGTTTCCAGATCCAAACTAACCATTAACTTCATTTCTGGTGGACCTCGTAGATTACGTATAACAAAACCTTCGAAAGTATCGTCACGGCGAATACAACAAATGTAATCCCTGAACATAATACAAAGCTTGTACTTTATGCTTTGTACACAGAACTTCAGTCTGCGTAACTGACGAAAAACTTCTCGAAGTTTTAATGTATCATCCTTGCTGATATCCTTTAGAGATAAAGGATGATTGTAGTTCTCTTCTAAATGACCTTCCATATCGTCGTGGTGTGTGTCGGAACCGAGATCGATATCTAGTTTGTCGTATTGTTTCTCCAGATCAAAGTTATCTGGTTCTCCAGCATAATCACCCAGTATGTTACCGTCTTCAGTGATATCAATATACCTAGCTTTGTAAACTTCATTTCCGCCCGGTACTTTGATATCATACTTGCTGGGTATATAGAGCATAAAGCTATCTGCATTTGCAATACTCAGCACCTCTATGTAAACACATAGACCATGTATGGAGAAGAATTTCTTAGGTAATAAACCCTTACCGGTTAGGATTTTTTCTAACTTTTTAAGAGAAAGAGGCATTTATATTCATAGTTATTGGCTTAAAACCATATTAATACTTATGTAAAATGTCGGTACAATATACCCAACCTATGTCACATTCTCCAGTAGGAGCCATATCTCCAGTAGGAGCCATATCTCCAGTAGGAGCCATATCTCCAGTAGGAGACCCTATTGCGCAATTACCCATTGATCAGAACCCACCTAGTAATACAGAGATACAAATAATCGACACATTGTTCACGAAACATCGTGGTACGATGGACGTAATCGCTGAAGAGTCTAAGGATGCTTTTATTGTAACCATATTGGTTATAGTGTTCTCGTTGTCCCAGGTAGATGCCTTCGTTATGAAGTTTCTACCTATTACAGATAAATCTCCATACATTCTAGTCTTAGTTAAGGGAATAGTTGCAGCAGCACTTTACTGGTTAGTGAAGCACTTCTATCTTTCTAGGAAGTCTTCTTAAATACTTTGACAAAAATAATAATACAGACAACAGCAGTTAGAATCACCGTAGCAATCAACAGCTTCTTAACGACCAGCTTTTGTTTCGGTATTTCACCATCGCCACTTGCCTCCTCGGTTATAAAGCTTGGTTTCCATAAAAACAGAATAATCATAATACCCAACGGTATTGACCCATAATAAGCCAGTGGGGAGTTGAAGTTTATCTTCGACATAAATCCTCTTCCACTGGTATTACCGGAGTTACTTACGGTAGTGGTAGACGTAAACTTATTAACTTGATCACTCAGTTTCTGCAAGGTTTCTTCGAATTCACTATCTTCCATTTTATACTGAGGCTACAAATACTTTTAGACAACATTTAAAAAATATGAAAATGAAGATAATTCATTATGAATTGTAATATGTGTTTTTTTGATTAGAAATAAATTTAACAGACGATAATATGTCCAAGCTGTATCCTTTACCTAGAATATAACTTGTATCAGAACTATTTATAATATCGCCGCCCTGTGTATAAATTTTTATATCAATATTATTAGCATTTGTTGTAGTTTTGTTGAATATTTTTATTTCCGAGTTTTTACGATCTTTTATCAATGGTAGGAAAACAGCTACATAACCCATATTTTCATTATTTAATTCAACATTATCAGAATTAAGGTTACCGTCTATTTCAATTATACTACTAAAATTATTTATATAAGGGTCTGCTTCTATACTACTCCGTCTGTATACTCTTTTAATAATATGTGAAATACCCTGATCCGGGGTATTATTTAATACTATTTTTTTAGGTAAAATTTCTTTTATAATATAGAATTCTTCATTTCCCAATCCAATTATATCTCCTGTTAATAACTGACTGGTGTCACCTTCGGATACTTCTAATTCACTACTATTTTTTTCAATAGTTACTTTAATATCACTTATGTCTTGAGAAATGTTGGTATAGTTTATTATTTGTATTTCTTCGTTTTTTTTTAGGTTCTCGTATTCTCTCAAACTGTCTAGAATACTCCTACGATAAATTTTAAAATTTGGGGGTGATGACATCTTTAATTTAAATAGTTATTTTTTTTAAATATATTTATAAATATACGAGATATTAAAGGACCGAGAGGTGATAAAGGAGAAACTGGAATGAAGGAAGATACAGAACCGACAGGAGATACATGGATACACAGAACCGACAGGAGATACATGGATACACAGAACCGTCAGGAGATACATGGATACACAGAACCGACAGGAGATTCATGGAACTTCTATTGAAACACAATATTTAAGAAAGTTGATTAAAAGAAATAAGATTCTTTAAATAAATAATGTCTTATTTAAAGAATCTTATAATCAAAAATGAATTATTATTGACAGATAAAAAGGATAGAATTCCTTTGGCAAGATATACACAACAAAAATTCAGTAATGATGAATATTACCAATCTTTGTTTAAAGGTGATTTACTTGTCCATAATAATCTATTTTCCGATAATTTAATATTAGACAACGATAAAGGTAATATAATTTTCATTGATAAGTTCAGGTATGAATTTAAAATTACGGAAATTACGGAAATTACGGAAAATTACAAATTACAAATCCTTATAGATATTTATCCGAATACATATCTGAAAGATGGATGTATTATTTACATCAATGACACAAATTGTGATAGTTGTATTCACGGTTTGTATAAATATAATTCTATAGAAGATCCAGAAACAAACACAACAACACACTTTTTAACTGGATATGAAGATAGTAATAATTATTTGAAAAAAATAATCCCACGACTTGATTATCGGGATTATAAAAATTTTAAAGCAAATATTGTTACCATTACAACATTAACCATTAATAATGGAGAAATATCCATCACTACTGAAAATGACACTCCGAATATAAATATAAACTCGTCTCAAAATTCATATATAGATTTAGATTTAGATTTATCGGGTAATAATGAGTTGTTAAAAAAATACGCAATTATAAATATAACAAATAAAGAGGAAGTACAAGTACAAAATGCAAATAGTATAAATACATACGCAAACCCTGAAAACGGAACTTCGCATAAAATAATTAATTCGTCCGGATATACATTAACCATAAAAGATACAAACAACAATGAAATTATACAACTCGAAAACGAACATCATACAGAAATATTTTATGTAAATGGATGGAGAGTTGGAATATAATCACGTGTTTTCACTTTTCGTATTTATATAAATAGATATATTACCTCTACAAACAGGGCAATTATTGTTATACTTTATCCAGTCGTTCATACACTCTTCGTGTAAAATATGTGAACAACGTAATCGTATTATTTTTTCACCTTTTTCTAGTTTTTCCAAACATATATGACAATCTATTTTTTCGTTGTTTTGAAACATTATACCAGTAAATATATCTTTATTATTAGTTATAGATACAAGCGAATTGGGATTTTCATTTATAAAACTAAAATCAATATTTTCCAAAGTCATGAGTGAAATTAAAACATCAGTTGGTACTTTTACAGTGTCAATGTTATTTACGGTTAATATAGATTTCATTCTCTCTAGATCACTGTGATTATTAATTATTATTTTACTCATTTATTTATTATTAAATTGTTTTACAAATAAATTTAATAATATTTCGTTATTAAAATATAATAGTTTTCGATTGTATGTAGTATGAATGTTTTCATCCTCTCTGGGTATGAAACCTAAATTACTAAAGACTACCCTGACGGAATAAATCCATATCACCGGGAGTAGCTTATTTACACATTGTACCATTTATCCTTTCCTCTAGTGAATATCATAGAACTATAAACGTCTGCTGAACCCTCACCATTATACATATCACCCTTAACTGTGATTGGCGAACTATGGCTGTTAATCACCTTGTATTCAGAACCTTTCGGTGCATTGGAAGGTAGCACAAGCCCTCCGTCGGTGTTTGAGAACGCACCGGTAACCTGAGTCACATTGGCGACAATATCGACATCGGCACCACCCCCAGGAACCTCTTTATATGTATGCTGAACATCACCTTTAATTAGGTCTGTGTAAGATGAACCCGTGCCTACCGAGGCGCCGGGCACGTCACCAATAACGAATTCACTGCGGTTGCTACCATATGCGAATTTAACCGTCTTGTGGTCGGCACAGAACATAAGGTGACCTACGGAAACCAATGAAGCCCTGACTTCGGCGAGGTCGTCGGCCGATATGTCCGGCACATTCACGTCGGCACGGTTTAGGAACGCAATGGGATCGTCTTCCTCACCAGGGCGTTCTAATCTGTAAGCCTTGGCATTATTATCGGCAAATTCTATGGCATGAATGCCGTTTAGATGAGCATTATCACCTTTGAACCCAGTCACTTGAACAAGGGCTCCAAGGTCTATGTTATCTGAGGTCAATGCAACACCATCATCAGCTAAAAATACAAAAGTGGCAACACCCGAACTAGGGTATCTAACCTTATAAGTTTTTGAAACATTGCAATTGGTAACAATACCGGCGTCCGTCTCACCCACTACAGTCTTGTCAGCGTTCAAGTAAATATGGTTATCACCAATATTCACCTCTTTGCTTTCAACAGTAGTCATTGAACCATTCACGATGATATCACCATCCACCGTAAGAGAACCACCCACCCGAGCCTCCCCAGTGGTCTGGAGAGTTGCGGATGACACCTTGGTGCCTACTGTAATCCCACCGGTGGGAACTGACAAACTTGAGGCGGTAATGCCAGCTAAGTCGGAGTTACCAGTTACCTTCATGCTTACAGCCTCCAAAGGTTGTTTGAAATGAGATTTCATATCACAAACCAATCCGTATTGTCCGGCTACACCTATCTTATTATGGTCCAGAATGAACTTTATGTTAGCCGGGTCATCATTATCGAAATATTTAACCACCCCGTGGAGTTCGGCATCTCCCTCGGCTTTGAAAGTGCCAGTTTGTTCAACAGTCATATTGGTTGCGACTGTAAGAGGGGCACCTTCAACACGCATACCGGCTTTTGCTGTAGCCAACCCACCAAAATCAGCAGTACCAGAGGTTGTTAGAGTCGCAGTATGTATCAAGCCAGATGATGATACAGAGTCGACTATACATTCTCCTGCCGTGAGTTTCTTAAGAGTAGTGTCACCCACAACATTCAGTTTCTGTTTGAGGTTAGCATTCAAGTCAAGGTCAAAGGCATCTGCTTCAGAAGATTCAGGATTGATAGTCAGTTTTACATCATCACCACCATTTTGCACTCTGAAGATGGACTTAACATCAACATCACCAGTGGCGGTTAATTTGGCATCATCGCCGAGCAAAACGGTGCCATTAAAAGTAGAGGCAAGGCTAGTCACAAGAGTACCAGCGGCACCTTCCTCACCGTCAAGTTTGAATTTATCAGCACCGAGAGAAAAATGCTTGTCGGTATTAAGTTCGCCATGGGCGGTGAGTATCTTGTTAACATTTAAGTTCAAAAGAGTAGTCATCGTTATTTTTTTATTATCATAAAGATAATAAAAAAATAAAAATTATTCATTATCATTATCATTATCATTATCATTATCATTATCATTGTTATTGTTATTGTTATTGTTATTGTTATTATCATTTGTGTAATCTTTTTGTTCAAACGATTGAATTCTTTTATTTAAAAATTTAATTTCTTCTTGTAATTTTACAACTTTGTTTGAATTTTCCAAATCTTTCTTTTCGAGTTGGTGTGTAAGTTCTGTTTGTAGTTTATCGAGTTTAATTTGTACTTCATTCTTCACTTTTTCATTAAAACTTTCTTCGTTTTTAACGGAACGTTCAAGTAGTTCTTTATATTCTTCTTCCGCAATACATTTCATATTTAATTCGGTGGCGATTTCAGTGAAAATTCTGTATTTATACAAAACAACCTGATGATCAAGTTCCTGTTTTTTCATATCCAACCATGTATCAAACAGTGGTTGTACTTGTTTATCAAAATATTTACCTGACATTTTTTTATAAAAATACTAGTCTTTAAATATATTTATATGAATAGTTAAAAAGTGTATTAGTGTTGTATATTCTAATATAATATACAACGGTAATTATACTTGACGAGCCGGATAAGCTATTTGGTTACAAAATAGTACATATATTCAAATCCTTTTTATGAGTTGGTTTACTCGTCGTCCTCTTCCTCAAGGAGCTCCCCTTCATACTCATCTTCCTCGTCCGTTGCTGTCTCCTCAATGTCTTCCTCCTCAAATACTTCCTCCTCTTCCATAATTGGCTTTGCCTGGAGTTCGCCAAGGATCTGTTCAATATCTGCAGCCTGTATATTAGTCTCGGCGATAGCCTCGGCGACGGACTTCTTGATACTTTTGGCTCCTTTTGCCACAAGGGTTTTCTTGGCACTTTTGTATCCTTTTGCCGCAAGGGTTTTCTTGGTTGATAGATTCTTCAAACTCTTAGGCACAGCAGTAATATTGCGAGCAGCTTTGTTAGCCACCTCGACCTCCTCGGGTTCCTCGGGTTCTTCTTCTTCGTTCTCGGGTTCTTCTTCTTCGTTCTCGGGTTCTTCTTCTTCGTTCTCGGGTTCTTCTTCTTCGTTCTCGGGTTCTTCTTCGTTCTCGGGTTCTTCTTCTTCTTCGTTCTCGGGTTCTTCTTCGTTCTCGGGTTCCTCAAATTTGAAGCCTCGTGACTTGCATACCTCAATGTCCTCTTCAGTAAGATCCCGAAGCTCGTCGTCCACGCACTTGCCGATCACAACGCGATCCTTAGGAGATCGGAATACCATCTGTGTCTCCGAATGCCAGAGCTTTCCAAGCACCTTGTGTGTACGAAGCACATTGTTAATGATCTTTTTTGCTGGAGACTTCCTGATTTTCGCTGAACCGGTGATCGACTTCTTTGAAATAGGAAGTACCTTCTTTTGCTTTGGTTCAGTACCCTCGTACTTCTTATGACGAGAGCAGTAAGTAGAACCATTCTTTGGCTTGCTACCACACATGTTACCCTCATTCTGACCCTTAGTGTATACGTACGGGCAACCTTCCCCACTTGCAGTTGAAGAACCGCCTTCGGACTTGGTTGCACTAGGTTTCTTTTCACTAGGTTTCTTTTCACTAGGTTTCTTTTCACTAGGTTTCTTTGTAAGCTTGCATGCACTGACCTTACACGCCATCGTTTTCTTCGCGTCATAAGAATACCATAGTTCCATCAACTCTTTGGTATCCATATCATACTTTTCAGAAACTAGTTGTACAAATCCAGTGACGGCTTCCTGAATGTTATTCTCTATTTCTTTGATAAGACTGTTCATGATTCCTAATTAAGTTCAGAATCTTTTCAAATCTTTTCAATTTTCTTTTTATCCACTTTAAGTTGGTTAGATATTTACCAACCAAATATTCTTCCCCAAAATCCTTTGTTTTCCGGAATGTAGGAGAAGAATGGTTGTGGAAAACCTTTCATGTTGATACAATTTCTACCCTGTTCATTTTTACTATCCACCGTAGCCACTGTTGTAATGCAATAAAATACAAAGATCATCGACTCTTATGATGTGAACCGAATGCTCTGTTTTAATGGTTGAATACAAGGGTAACAGACATACTATATAATGCAGTATTAGATCTTCTTCTTATCTCCACGACCACAACCCTTGTCTTCAACCAATAGTTTTTTATCCTCAAACCAATCATGTATGAATTTACAGATTTGAGGTTTCTTCAGTGTACCCCAGAAGAGTACACGGCGAATCTCATCGGTACTCATCTCCTTCTTTTTCTTGGCTGCTAGAATATCCTTCATATGATTCTTCTTGGCTAAATCCTTCCAAAGATTACCGAGTTTATTTTTGACACCACTCCACTTCTTCTGCACATCCCGAATCATATCTGCATCACTAGGTAACGGTATATTCAAAGTATTGATAGCTAAGTCTGCTAACTCAGTCTTAGTCAGCGTATTACATACCTTGCCGGAAGTACGTTTGTGTTTCTTTACCGTGATAGGTTGCGAGACATCACGAATGCAAAACTGTTTAGTTTCAGGGTTATATTGACCATAATATCCATACTCATTCTGCTCCAACCCAATTTGAATCTGTTTGCGATGTTCCTCCACTTTTTCTACATAATCTTCTGTACAATTCTGCCAATTATCATCCTTTAAGCAGCGCATGATCTCTTGTTCATCGTAAAGCAACCAAGATACCCAAATATTGTCTATCTCTGTATAAGAATTCTCAAAGTATTCCATTATAAGCGCGCGTGCATTGGTATTATGAGTCACTCCTTGTTTTATAGCACTAATACTGCCTTCAATAAAGATCTCCTGTACTTCTAAAGGCAACCGTATCATCATCTTACGTACATCTTCAATATTACTTACTCTATAGGACTCACTAACAATTTCTGGAAGAGATTTGTAATACAAAGGTTGAACCACGTTGGCAAAAGTAGTAGGCTTCTTGACATGAGGAAATTCCGTGTAATAATCGGAAGAAAATCTTCCACTCACTGACAAGCTGTCTACCAGAAAGAAGATATTGTTCTCTTCTTTTATATAGGAGGGAAAACCGTATTTGTTAGTGATTTGCACGCTTTCATTGATTATTGTTCGCAAAGCAGTAATTAGTTCAAACCCTGAATATTCCGGGAAATGATTTGTAATACTGTGTAGATCCATTCGGAAGTTATCGCGAAACAGAAGCACCAACTCGTTCATAATTTTACGTACGTTAGGGTGCGAGTAATAAATCTGGTACGTAGAATAGTCCAGATCTGTGTTAGAGATATCGGCATCTATCATATCGGCTGGAATACCATCGCAAACGTAATCACATTCCATGTAATCGCATTCTCGTTCATCTTCACGGCCAGTAACATGATTACGATCATAAGTCAACGCGCAATCCCATGCTGCTTCTTTCATTAAACGCTCAACTCTCTTGATAGAGAGGTCTTTGGTCTCAGAAATCTCATACATATCCAAATCTATACTATTATAATCTCCAATCGGTATTGATACGCGTTGATAAATGGACACTACAGGTGTAAGTCCGGATTCGATTAGCATACGGTGAGATCCTAGACGATAACCACGGGCGATAGCTTGAGCTGTTTCGCTGTAATTGAACCAGGGGGTGTGAATCTCTTCTACCTGTACATTCTGTAGTGAGAAACCCTCTGCTATCTTACGAGAACCCATAATCACCCCAATAATCTTACCGTGCATATTATCCGGTTGGTTAAAACGCTTGATCAGCCCACGCACCTGCTTGTTTGTAGATGTCAGATTAGTCAGAGAAGCATAGCGTGGTCGCTGAGAACCGGTCGGTTCCTTGCCGGAAGCTCTGTTGAAGCCAAATAACTCCAATATCGCACCAAACAAAATCAGACCAGAGCCTTGTACAAATTCATTGTAAACAAATACCGATTTACCCTCCTCTTGTGCTCTGAGAATGTTACGAATGGATGCTGCGTACTTGCCACTAAAACGCTCTATATTCTCTAACATCTTTTTGTGATCTCCATCGGTATTCTTAGTAATAGCATTGCGTAGCTCTGACTGTATAGTATAATTGTACATTTTCTTTTTCTTACCATCGTCGCCGATAACGGCGTTAGCTTTGGATATCTTTTGAATGTAATTGTTATATCCTGCTTCTCCGTAACTACCGTCGGGATAAACAAAAAGAGACGCTTGACGAGATTGAGAGTAAACTCCTTTCCTTTCGGCACGATCAGATTTGTAAGCTTCTTTGTACGATTGTGTCTGGAACTTACTCATGTAATCATGCACTACGTGTAAATGCTGTAGATCTCCATGATGATCTCCTTCAAAGACCTTTTTGACCTCTGATTGCATTGCTTTCAGATAAGAAATACGACCCTTGAACAATTCCTTCAGATCTTTGATCTTGCCTGGTTTTACAGTGTAGTATTCATCTGAACCGTCAAAATATTCTTTGATGAATACATCTCCTGTCGGAAGGTACGGATTAACTCCACGGAGCGGTAAAATGAGGTTCATTACAGAAGCCAACTCATCCACACTATCTTTCATAGGCGTACCGGACATAAGAAGAATCTTACAATTCTGTACTATATGCAGAAAGCGTAGAAACTGTTTGTAGATGTTCAATCCCTTTTCCTTAGCTTGTATACGCAAGTTATGTACCTCGTCTACAATGATAATATGATTATTGTATTTCTTCTGCAACTCGGTATCAGTAGTTCTACGGATCTCTTTAGCAAAAGTCTCAAATGTATTTAATTTGTAATATTCACGGATTACCTTCTTGGTACGATGTACTTTTTCAAGCTCAGTGAGTTCGTCATAATTCTCTGGAATATAGCGCCCATCTGTACATTTGAAGACAAGTTCGTTAATAAAGTTGTTGATTAAAGCATCACCTTTCGCTAGATACAAAGCTCCACGAAATCCTCCTTCGCCACGTATTTGCTCTATAGCTCCTATCGCAGAACAGGTCTTACCCGTTCCCATTTCATGTACAAGCATAAGCTCGTCATACAACGTATGAGAACCGAAAAATCGTGCGATAAGTTTCTGATGCTTCATCAAAGTACCTACATTCTTTGGGAAATCCTCGGTCTCTTCCAATCGCTCATCGTAAAACTCCTTTTTCTTGTAGATAACTTGATAAAAGTCTTCTTCATATGGATTGAATACTTCTCCCTTCAATTTCTTAATATTGGGATACTTGGGAAGAAAATTAATAATATCTCGCTCCATTTTCTTTTATGTCAATATTTATTCTAATAAGTAAGTTATTATACTATTTAGTATTACAACTTTATTCGTCATCCGGATCGGAAGAGGAATTACAATAAGAATCATCGTCCTCCGGATCGGAAGAATCATACACGGAAATATTACGATCTTCATCTTCACTCTCGTCTGTATCAGTAAATCGGTGTGGAGAAGGAGAACTGTTTCGGTACTCTCTTGGAAGATAAGGAACAAGTTCAGGATATTTCTCATGAACTTCTTCTGGTTTAACCAATAAATTGTACAGTTTCTGAATCAACGGATCGTCATGCGAAAATTCACGCTGGATCCGATTACCGGGTAATAGACGCCCCACAATCTCGTAATGGTTTCCACCAATCCAAAGCACGATAATCGATTTGCGACCAGTCAGATTCTCTGTGGTGGAAGAGTTGTTGTAGGGCATACGGTTCTTACCGTCCAGAAAGTAAATATCACGCTTGAATCGGTCAGAGATCAAACCGATAGTGTACGTATCCACTTCCTTAGCCACATTTTTCAGACCTTTAACGTAATCGTTGTACGCAACCTCTTCAGATTCTTTCAGAACTTCTGTCAGGAACTTACGTACAATACCACGAATATACTCCGCCTTCTCTTCTGGTATTCTCTTAATCTCCTCTTTCGCATCCAAATAGGCAATACTCTCCGCGATGATTGCGTCACAGCAGTCGGCGATCTTTCCGTCTTCCGATTTTCTGTAAGCCCGAGGAAGAATAGTTTGTTCAAATCCTTCTTGATTAGGAATCAATTCTGTCACTAGTCGATACATCTCGAGCTCATTGGCATTATTTCCTACTAGCTTTTTGATTACATTCTTAGTATCACTTCCACGAGCACGGCTGTCATTATCCAAAAAGCGATAAAAGTTAACTAGAATGTAATTAACTTTCTCTTGGAAGGGAATTTTGGCAATAAGTCCTCCACCCATACCTTCCCAGTTCTCTCGGTCAACTTTCCCGGACATACTAGCCCGTAGACGACGAACAAACTTCATGCGTTCACGCTTGTCCATTGAGACATATTCCTTTGAATATGCATACAGGAGAGAATGGAAGAAACAAGAGCCCTCGGCAATGGTTCCGGTACGAATAAGTACATCATCTCCTTCGATAGGTGACCAAAAAACTACCGTCTTGTTGACGGGTAGCATCTTTAATTTACCAAATTGTTTTGCCATTGCTAATTTTTCTTTAGCATAGACTGATTCTTTTTTAAATGTCCTTAATGTATCCAAAACAATGCTTTTTTCCAAGGGTTCGTTGATATATTCCCATGCTTGACGCGCAAACTTACTCGTACTAGTTTCATTCTGGTAGGACCGCATATAAGGCATCAAACCGTCACTTTGCCAGCGAAACTCAAATATTGTATTATTCAACGGTCCAATGAACTCTCTATCATCTTGGGACAACGGAATGTCCGGTCGGAATGGTAAGCTATCCGTTCCGACAAAAGGATCGTTGTTTACACCGGACAGAATGACAAATGTATTGAAACCACATTTACTACGTTCTTGTAGGGTAAATTTGATACCTACATTCTCCACTTCTTGATACAGAAATACTCTGTCGTTCATATAATTTGCACGCACAGGAGTAAAAATCACTCCTTCATACTCTTCTAACAGCTTTTCCATATTTTCAGCCAAATGTTGTCGGTAACATCGAACCATCTCGCAGAACGGAAAACGAATAGAGACCACGCGCAATGACTTCAGACGCTGTAAAAAGGACTTGCTTCGAATATCTTTACCGGAGAATATCGCTATGTCATAACCCACAAAAGACTTTTCATACCATTCTCCCATTACAATGGTTCCATGCAATGAGGTGGGGACAGAACGACCCACACGAAGAGTACTCCGTTTGGAAACTAGAAATGCACCTTTTTCGGACAAATATAGCATATACTTGGCTCCTCGACGCATGGGCATAAGCACATAATCTGACAACACCCCCAGTAGATTCTCGCTGAGGAATTTTAATCCCTGTGGTACCATCCATGGTGTATCCTGCTTTTGTTCGAACATACTGTTATAGGACTCGATTACTTCTTTTGTATCGTCTAATTCCTCTACTGGGGACTGAAACAATCCATACAGAAATTTTACCGGCTCAAATAACTGCTTCATGTTAAACGGCTTGTGTGTCAGCTCAATCTCAATCTGATATTCATGTTGAGAACATAACAGTATAATATCACACGTTTTGATGTGAAAAACTGTTACTGTGATCTCGTCCCCCGCGTGTTCTTCTACGGAAGCCAGAAGAACTCTGCGGTCTGTGACAAAGCCAATATCACATAACTCTTTGTATTGACGCCTTCCTACACGGGTTTTGGTTGTCGAGTACTTACCACTAAGGGCGTCTTTCACACACTGGTAGTCGAACCGATTGAGATAAGGTAGAAAACCTGTTCTCTTTGTCTTTCCAAAGAGAAAACGGTACTTTCCAGTATATTCCTGTTTGAGCAAGGACTTGAGTGTTGCAATAATATCTGCTCGTATTGTCAGCTTCATCTTCACAAAACTAGAAGAATCTTGACTCGGGATATCATTTTTATTCTTAGTTATAGATAAATGGAAAGTTCAGATATACCAAAGCCAAGGCTATATAAACATAAATGGTTGATCTGGACCGATACCGTGTTCGAATTCCTTAATATCTCAGACTGTAACGATACTATTAATGGAATCTGTCTATCAGGTAAAACTGTGGAGCAGTGTATCGATGAATGTCATTCAGGTTCTTCAGCCGGTTATCATATACAATTTCAAGATGGGAGTAGTATATGCGTTCCAATTATTACAGACATGCACCCAACGTTAAATCCAGTCCATCGTCTACGTAACCAAAGTATCTACAGTCCTGCTCTCGATCACGTAAAAGTGACAACGTTTGTGGACACCGACGTCTTTCCGTTTCCACCAGAAGAAGCAAACGTAGTGTTTTACGGTGATATTCTTGTTCTCAAAGACATTGAAAATGGATATACAATAGGTACCGAATATGCGGAGATCAAGGGACAAGGTAGAATATACATGGGAAAAGAAAAAGATGACAATATACAGATTTTACCCGCTCAGATATATGCTCCACAACTTCTAAAATACCAACCAGTACTTTACGGAGATACGATACATTTTTCCGTTCCTGGAACTTCTTTGATCGCCGGAGATTCTATGACTATTGAAAATGCGTTAATTTGGGAACTAAGTACAGGAGTATTCCACGGAGATGATATGGCGTTTCGTATTTTACCGATTTCAGGGAAGAAAAGGATCGGGAACGTTATTACTTACGATGACACTTTCATTGTTCAATACACAGATAGTTCTATCGTAGCAGTGAACCCTCAATATAATTATTTACAGTTAATGTACAATATTTCACCAGATTATCATCGCGAGTTCCAATTTATTTCTAAAATGACAGGATATTACTGTGATGGAACAAAATGCAAGTCCGTGCCTATTAAAGATATCAAGACAATTGGAGAAGCAGGAAGCTACAAAGGTGTAACAGTTGGAAGGAACAAAAAATGTTGGGGTACTTGCAACTATCGAATACCTGGTACTAATAGTATTTATCCTTATAGCACTTCTCAACATCGTTATCAATTGAGACATAATATCGTATATGTAATACTTGGTATGTCCTTTTTAGTCATACTGAGTATAATTATGGTACGTATATTCATACGAAAGAAGTGATCTACGGTATCTTCGGACGTTTCGATTGCTCTTCCATATTTTGAATGTGCATGTTCACAAACTTGTACAAAATATGACGTAGCTTGATAGGAAAATCAGTCAGAGACCATGTCAAGTTGTCTTTTACTTTGGAAGCTTCTTCTCTACTTCCACCGTATGGAAGATCGTCGGACCGCTCTTCTTCACAGTTCTTAATATTAAAGAACTGAATTAACGCGTATACAAGTTCACGACCATTCTGGTCGATCTTCTTGACTTTTTCAATAAATTCTTCTTTCTTGGCAACGGACAGATCTTTTTTGGGAAGATCTCTGGTCAAACTATCGTAAAGTGGAAAGCTCATCTTTGTTTTTAAAACTCTAATTCTTTTTAAAACTCAAATTCTTTTTTCTTTTTCTTTTTCGAGTCGGCAGCGACATTTCCACTGAGTTTTCTCACATACCGGATGGATCATTTGGATTATCCGGGTCATCCAGTATATTCTTGGCGACCTGTAATACCCATACCAGCTTGCGAAGGAAGATGTTGGCGTGGTCTAGAACTTTTAGACCCTGTATTCTCTTGTCCGTACGCATCATCAAAATCTAGATAAGAAACCTTATCGTCCGGTCCCTGTCCAATCAAGGGGTGTCCTATCGTGTAGGCTGGAATACCACGAGGATCTTCTTTGATTCTCTTATCGTCTTTAGCAAAGCTTTGATTAGCCTGAACCTTCTGGGATACCTCCACAATAAACCTACCGATCTCTCGAGGATCGTGGGGTCCGCGATAGCGCATATAAGGCTTACCATTGACATAAAGCACGATATATGGTACTTCCTTAATTGGTGCAATGGTCTGACGAGACTTTAAAATACACTGTTTGTTGTGACTCACATTGATCATACCAAATTGACAACCTCCTACCGATCCAGGAAGACGCTTGAAGATCGGAATCAAAGACTGACAATAACTACATTGTGTAGAGTAGAACAAGACAAGTGAAAATCCCTGTATATTTGTGCATAAGATAGGACCTTTAGAACCGCGTTGGATACCAAAGTCATCTGAAGTAAGGAAAAGTAGCCCGCTCATGTTTATTGTGGTCCCGCAATACATTTAAACCAAATTAAGAAAAACATTGCCCATAAAGAAAATGGTTAAAGTTATTAAGATATTCGACCCAAAAGAGAAACCTTTTGGTTGGCTAAGTAATAATTACAGACACTTTATGCGAATTGACGGTAAAGAGTGGCAGTATGTTACTAGTTATATTTATGCTAATATACTTAAGATTCCCATGTCTGTACAAATTATTCGTTTGACCAGAAATGTCAAGGATATTAAGAATGAATTTACACGTCTATACCAAGATGAAGTCGATAGTGTTACCAAGAAAGCTATGGAAACATCACTTAAGGTCAAATTCGAGAATAAGAAGCTATCTGAAATGCTAGTGTCTACTGGAGACGCTCCTATCTTTTATGTTAGTAATAATAAGCTTTTGGGTGTAGGTCCTAACAACGACGGACAAAATGTTTATGGTAAATACCTCATGCAAACTCGCCACCTTCTACGCGTTGCTTTCAAGTACAAGAAAGAGGAGATTGCCAAAGTGGAAAAAGATCAGCTTATTTTCGATGTATATCTGGCTCAAAAAGGTCTGGTCGAACAAATACGTGAAGGAAAGGACATTAAACAATTCTTGAATAAGACACCAGCGGAAATTGTAGATAATCTAGGTCGTGAAAAGCTCATGAATATCGCTCCGGAACGTGACTTTATTCTAGAAAACGTACACAAAGGTTACTTCAAGGATATAGTTCTTGCAATTGAATACCCAGAAAGTTTGGTGATAGAAATTCGGAGAAAGCATATGAAGGGCTTGCGCATTGTTAAGCTGAAAGAGCGCAAGGGTATTCTTTTTGATATGTACGCAGATTACTTATTGGAAAAACATTATCCAGATCTTGACGCTGATAAGTACTCCACTGCAAAGGAGCAACAATTCAAGAACATGGGATGGCAACAAAAGAATGATTTGGAGGATCGTCTGTACGAGCTTTTTCACGAAGGAATGCTTTCTAGCCGTTTGTCTGATGCGTTTGAGAATCGTATGGCAGACTTTCACATTCCTAGCGAGGAGGAAGTTATCGAAGCTGAAAATGTAGCTGTTAAGTATACTGATAAACCTGTCGTAGTGGAAGCACCGTATGTTCCAGCTAAAGGAGCTCCTATTCTGGTGTTTCCAGCAGATTCCTCTCAAGTGGAAGATAAGTTCAAACCTTATTTACAATTTTCACCTATTTCTTTTACTGGTATGCTTACCATTGAGGGACGTTCTTATCCTACCGTTACACATTTCATCATTGCTAGTCTCATAGCTTATCTACCTGGTATCGGAGGATTGCACCGCGCGTATCCGTATTTACTAGCAGATCCGAAGGCTCCAGTGGTGGGTCCTGCTAGTTTTCTTCACATGGATGTTGTACAATTAAAATACAATCAAATGCGTGATCGCAGTTACCACGATCAGCTTCGTAAGAACGCCATAACAGCTCTTAATACGAAGTTTGAAAATCGTGTTCTACAAGATATTCTGATGATGACTGGAGATGAGAAATTGGTCTGGAATGACTCTTCTGATCCTATTCTTGGCGTAGGACAGAAAGAATTCAAAGGAGGAAAGAACTTTGTCGGTGAATATCTAATGAAATTACGTACAAAGTTCACTGAAGAACGCAAGGGAGAAACAATGGAAAAGTTACATACCGGGCATATTACTCTCATTCTTAACGAAGACCCCTTTATGTATGAGTGGCTTTATATGCGTGTAGCTGATATGTGCAAAGTCCTGAGAATCATGAAAAATTATTTGTGGACTAAGAATATCGACAGCAAATATAACCCTGAGTTTATTACTGCAGTGATAGATAAGGTATATCAACCATGTTCTCATATTTTTGGCTCTGTGAATAAGATTACCGCCGAAGTACCGAGGTATTTCCGTTATATGGTACAAAAACAGTCTGGATTTTCTCAGATTGGTCACGAGTCCGTTGAGGTTATGTGGAAACGTGTGGCTGTTATGATGTATTATCTAATCAAACATATAGAACAATCGACTATTCAAAACCTACGAGCTGTGTTGGGACGTATAGAGCTTATGGTAACGAAAGGGGCACAATGTATTGATATAATACCGAATAATAGATACGATAACTGTATTGTCTCGGCATTGATTAATCTACTCAAGGGTATTGTGGAGTTCAACAAACAGACCGCTTATAACACAGAGATTACAGAAATAGATGTCAATACAGCCGTTTCGATCATCTTGAATACCAATATATCCGAAGAAGTCAAACCAGTAGAACCAGTAGAAACAGAAGTGTCAGATCAAGAAGATGGAGTTCTTATACCGGAAGGAGGCGGTGAAGAAGATAATTTTATCTTTCCTGGTGATGAAGAATCTGGAGAAATAGATTATGGAGATATTACAGAAGATAGAGATGATGTATTCTCACCACGACGCAATATGCTTGTATCCGTTCTTAGTGAGATGGATGAGGTTAAAGACACAAAGAAAATTGCTCTCTATATTGAGAGTGCTATCGAAACCGTCAAGACGTATCCTATATCTAAACAGGTTAAGCGAAATCGCATTAACTTTTTCGCTACACAGCGCTAATTTTAATTACCATTCAGTAATTAAAACATTACTTTTTACGTCGTTTGTCAGATCCCTTCTCCTGTGTATTTAGGAGTATGTAGCAGTATTTAGCAGTATGTAGGAGTATGTAGGAGTATTTAGGAGTATTTAGCAGTATTTAGGAGTATGTAGGAGTATGTAGGAGTATGTAGGAGTATGTAGGAGTATTTAGGATAATTCTACCCTACTGATCAATAAGGAGTAAAAAACAAATTGAGATTTAAGAAATAATCGGCTGGGATAAAATCAAAAATGTCATTAAGCGAAACTGTAACTAAGGCCGTGGGTGAAGTTATTCATACTTTTATCCAACAGATTGCAAACAAGTATGATTTAGATTCGAACGAACTTCTTGTTTTATGGGAAGGCGGAGGACTCGAAAAGAAAGTGGATATGAAAACCAGTTCGAAGAAGTCTTCAGTAATGGATATTCCAAATGTTGATAATGATATTGATCCAGATGATCTATTGAAGTACAAGAAGCCCGAACTACAGGCACTTTGTCGTCAGAAGGGTATGAAGTGTACTGGAACTAAGGCACAGCTTGTCGGTTACCTTTTAGGTAAGGAACCAACTTCCGCTACACCGAAAAAAGCCACTCCGGGGCCATCGGCTAATAAAAAGACTTTGTCTAAGAAGACAGCTGACACTCCTGTACTTAAGAAGCTGACCTCCAAGATTCCATCTGTTATTATTCGCCGTAACCAGTTTGGAAACCACGAGCACCCCGAGACTAGCTTGGTATTTGACAAGAATGCTAAGAAAGTAATCGGTAAGCAGAATGACGACGGATCAGTTGAAGATTTGATTTCTGAGGACATTGATATTTGTAACCAATACAAGTTTGAATATATTCTTCCAGATAACTTGGACAAGAAGACCAAGCTAGACGACGTGCCGGTTGATGAACTTGACGAAGATCTGGACGAAGATCTGGACGAAGAGCTGAAGGATGAGGAGGAGTTCCTTGCTTCAGAGGAGGAAGATGTATCAGAAGAAGAGATACTCTTGGACGAGGAAGAGCTTATAGAGGACGATGACTTTGAAGACGATGAACAATTCGAGGAGGAGATCGATGAAGATGAATAAATAGTTGTAATTCTAAATAAGAATAAAAATTAAAATATTTAAACACCGTTTGTGTTTAAATAAATTGTGCAATAAAATTAGTTGGATTACGGCTTAATCCAATCATCCATTTTATAATCGTCTTCTAACTTGCTTAAATATGTTTTTAATTTTATTCTGTAAAAACATATTTTAAAAAACTGTATACGACCACGCGTGGTCGCGGTGGATGTCAGAAATAATTTCTGACATCCTTTTATATTTTTGTTTGGATGGAGATCAACTATTTCTTAGACAAAGTGATTACCTATTTCTTAGACAAAGTGATTACCTATTTCTTAGACAAAGTGATTACCTATTTCTTAGACAAAGTGATTACCTATTTCTTAGACAAAGTGATTACCTATTTCTTAGACAAAGTGATCACCTATTTCTTAGACAAAGTCATATATTCTGGTGAATACACGACTTGATTAATCCGCTAAAATATTCTTTTTGTAGATTTAGATTCTACCCAGAGAACTCCCATTGCATCTCACTGTATAACTGTTGTAGCTTTGCGTACCGACTTCTTACCAGAACTCTTTTTCTTCTCACTCTTCACTTCTAACTCGTGCTTCATATTCAACTTGGCCACTATCCGTGAGATGTCGCACATCTCCTGTTCACCCTTGACCTTCACAGTGCAAGTAGGATCGATACCGTTCTGTCCATAAGACATCTGATAGATCTTACCGGGAATGTCCCGAACAGTACCGTCGTTCTGCACCTTCATGTCTTCTGTCAGCTTGATGATTCTACGCTGCATGTAACCGGAAGTCGCTGTACCCATAGCGGTATCACAGATACCTTCACGTCCGGACATTGCGTGGAAATAGAACTGTCTTGGATTCAAACCACGAAGGAAACCACGGTCGATAAAACCACGAGACTCATACTCCATCGCCGGGTCCAGATCCCCGAAGGGGTAGTGTGGAAGAGAACGCTTGCCGTGGTTCAACAACATCGGTACACGAGCACCCCTGAGGTTCTGCTGACCCAGAAGACCGGTAATCTGAGCAATGTTGAAGAAATCACCTTTGGATCCAGAGTAGACTGTCGATAGAAAATTGTTGTCGTCGGACAACGCATCCTTTGCAATACGCAGTCCAATATCCTTGGCCTTGTTCAGCGCCGCATTGACACGAATCTCACAGATTCCGGGGTGCACCGTGCTCTGCTTGATACCCTCCGCCTCAATGTAACACTTCTGTACTACATCTCGAATTTCTTCTTCCTTGGTGATTCCGTGTGAGTTCACCTCTTGTGGAATGAGACAATCACCAAGACCGACTGTAAAGCCGTCTACCAGCAGATAGTTGTTAGTAGAGAACTGAATACAGTCGATAAAGTGCGCCGCTACCACCGCTCCGTACTCCTTGTGCAAAACCTGGTGCAAAGCATTGTGTGACGATCCCAGCACGGACTTATCCAGTGTTCCCTCGTATAGAACTCCTCGCCAGATCTTCACCGTTGGTTCATCCGGGTGCTTCTCGTTGGTCTTCTCATAGATAAAATCATCTGGAAGAAAGAGAGAAACAAGTCCACGTCCGTTGTAACACTGTACCTTCTTACCCTTTTCTTTCAGTACACGACGAATGTGCTGAATGCGTCCCAGAATCTCTTCCGAAGTCATCATACCATCTTTGCTAGTAGATTTATGTTCTGACCACGGTGCCCTAGGTAGCTTCATGGCGATGTCGAAGAACTGACACTTTCTAAGCTTCTTGATACCCTGAGTCATGCGGTACGCTCCCAACAAAGAATCCTGTACAATAGCCATATTCGGCTTGCTGGACTGCGGAGAAATCATATTCCATTGTGCTGCACTGAGCATCTTTAATTCTGTTTGTGCCTCAAGTGATTGGGGCACGTGTACATTCATCTCATCTCCATCGAAATCTGCGTTGAATGGTTTGGTGATAGACAAGTTCATTCGTAGTGTCTTATACGGCTTGATGACCACCCGCATTGCAAGCATAGATGCTTTGTGCAACGTTGGCTGTCGATTCAACAACACATAATCGCCATCTTGTAAAGGACGGTTCACAATCCACCCCAAAGATAGATTGTATGCTCGATTGGCTGGTTTAATCTTCTTCAGAAATTCTCCATTGCGCTCGATCTTGTCACCCTGTAGTACTAGCTCCCGTCCGTCCACACACTGAATCTTCTCTTTGTCACGATGAATAATGTCACCGGTCATCAGGCGTGTACCGCGGCGAAAGCGCTTCAGATCAATTACCGTTTTTTCATCAGGCTTGTGAATCGTGTTGATTTTACCCTTATCGATCATCGCCTGTAACAGAGCGATGTTGAACACCGCTGCTCGGACTGGAACAGTGAGAATGAGAGCCATCTCCTCTGGTACTGCCAATTCTCCCATCTTCAAGGTCGGATCTGGACCAATGACAGTACGACCGGTCTGGTCACAACGTTTACCCATCATGTTGTTACGAATCTGACCCTCCTTACCAGTCAAGCGCTCTTTGATACCCTTGATAGGTCTACCATTGGTAGTGTGCTTGGCCTTACCCTGACCGTTGTTGAACGTGGTCAGAATACGAAAGCGCAAACTGGCACGTGCCTTAGCACGATCCTGTTCAGTCTGATCCCTCTTGCGACGTCCACGATTCTTTTCAGATCCCTGATCTGTCGCCTCTGATAGGTTGTTATTAGCCTTGATGATCTCAATGTACTGAATGGTCAGGTCATCGTCGCAAGTCTTGCCGTCAGCCTTCACGTAAGGACGGTCACAAGGTGGGCAAACTGGTAGAGCGGTGATGATGAAGTTTCTGGGATGGGTTAAATCGGGGTCAAAACCCATCAGTTCCACATCCTCAGCCATAATATTGTCAAAAATCTTCTTGATCTCCTCTGTAGTCAGTACGATACTGGTCTTGTTATTCTTACACTCCTCGTAGATCATTGAGTAGCTGTTATCACTTACTGTGAACTTTATCTTAGGCTGATCCTGACCACAGATCATGGGGTCACCGTCCGCGTTGATCTCACCAGTTGGCTGGCAGCAGATATCTACTTTCTTCAATTTACCCAAAATCTGTCCAAAGCGCCTCTCACCCTTGAAACGATTGAGTCCGGTCAAAAAGATCTGATCCTTAGTGATCAGCAAGCGATAACACTTCTTACAGAAGCAGTTCAGAAAGGACATAACCCTCTTGTAGTACAGTGGGTGTACAACGGGCTCGTTCAACTCAATATGTCCAAAGTGACCCGGGCAGTCGGTGGCATTCTGTTTACAGGTCTCACAATCATGTGTTGAGTCCGTAGTACCCATGCGAGGGTCATATACAGTACCTGGTCCATTCTTCTTGACGCTGTCAATCTTACATACCGACATATTCAGGATCTCGTCCGGTGAATAGATACCAAACTTAATCTCGTCAATTTCGCGAATGTCTTGACTCATATCTTATTAATTTTTGTCTCATTTTACTATTAATTTTCATTTTCAAATTTTCATTCTATTTTTCTTATGAGAAATAGAACTGTTACCAGATTAAATTACATTGGTGGAAGAGCTTTATCATCATTACCGTAGTTGATGAAATCATCCTCTCCCATAACAACAACTTCACCATCATTAATATCGTCCTGTAGAGTACGAATCCTATATCCTTTCCATTTGGAGCCAGTTCCTAGTTCTCCCCACAATTTTTCGAAGTACTCCTTGACTTCGTTCTTGATTGGTAGGGACATGTTGGGCCAACCCTCTTTGAACCATTCCTTGAAGTGAGCGTACATCTCGGTAATAGACAAGATCGAATCGTCCTCGATAATGCACTCCTCGATGAACTGACGATAGATATCGTTCTGGCGACGGTAAGCAGCAGTCGCTTCACGCACCTTCTCTGGTTCCTTACGTACGGAGATCTGCTTACGCCACTCCAACAAATACCAAGCCCAAGCCGAAACCATACCATGAATCTTGTGCTTGAATTCTTTGTCCATGGGAAAGCGTTTTTGTTTCATCTGTTCCTCAAAAGTCTCCGGGCATGGTTGATCAGGTTCTACGAAAGTAGCTTCAAACGGAATCACACGGAAACGATTCCATGTAGCTTTGTCCGAATACTTGAGTTTCGGAAGCTTATTACAGATAAAACTAATCATAAACATCGGAGTAACCTCACGAGTCTTCTTACCCTTTTCGAACAGATCACGAGCCCAGAACTTATCTCCTCCAGACAACTTCTTCAGTTCACCAATATTCAACTGTTCATCAGCATCGGGCTCTTCCATTGTGCCCAAACGAACAGGAGGAGCAGCACGAGCCAACTCAGGATTGGCACTACCGCTGGATACCTTCTTTCCCGTAAAGTACTGAGTATTGAACTTGATAGCCAACTCTCCCAACATCTCGTCAAAGAACATCTGTGTAATGGATTTACCGTTGTCTCCCTCACCTGTCCACAGGTAAACCTTCTTTTGGTTGTTACCACCAACAAAGATATCGGAGTAACAATCCAAAAAGTACTCACGAATCTCAGGATCAGGGAAAACCTTCATCAAAAAGTTAACCACATTCTGTACTGATTCGTCTTCCATCTTGTAGTCCTTCAGATCGATTGGTAGCACCTTACTGATAAAATCTTCTGGACGACCGGGACGGAATTCGTTCAGTTTCAGATCGTACACACCGTTCGTGAAACCAATCACAAAAGGGTTCTGATCCAGCTTTTGCTGAAAACGACGGTCATAAAACACCTCCATCGCTTCCTTCATAATGTTATTCTTGTACGGACTGGACTTCAGATTACCAATGATCTTCTGCACCTGTTTGAGTCTAGCATTATACATCGCTTCCTCTGCCTTGTCTTGTACGCTAGCCAACTTGGTGAAGATTTCCTTACCCACTTCGGAGTATTTCTCCACAATATCGTCTGAAATCCTTTCGCGTAGGAAAATTCCCTCTTCGATTTCTTCCCAACGATGGTCTCGGAACTGAAACCACATTTTGTTCGAAATCGAGGCACAAACGAACTCGTTACCGTACTCAGCGTATAGAACCTTTGCAATATCGTTGTGAGAACCATTCAGAGACTCTTTCACGTAATGCTCGGCTTGCTCTTTCTTGAATGTTTTATACAGATCTGGACTGTCTATACTTGCATAATACCTAAGTGTACCCAGAGTCAGATCTTTCTTAATCATTCTCTCCCATTCATAAATACAATTCGCTTCGTCGTATTTCTCTTCACAGCGCGCGGAGAATTCCATCCATTGCTCCAACGCTTGCGGGCTATTATCTCCTATATTGTACAAAATCCATCCTATGGTCAACCACTCATTGCGCTCCTCTGCTCTCCAGTCTGCCAACATCGGCAGCAATCTCTCAGAAACTCTCAGCGCCTCTTCAACAGAAACCTTAAGTTGTGTTTTCTTCTTTGCTTTCTTTTCTTGTAGCTTCTCCTTCAATGGAGAAACCAAACCATGTCTTACTTCATTGGTAGGTCTTCCGTAAGGTATGATACTTAGAATCCTCGGTAGATATTCTTTCACATTATCACGTACCGAAATAACCTTCTCGCGATTATCGTAGATACGATAATGCTTGAAAGCGTCCTCCAAACTTACTTCGACGCCTTCGGAATTGAACACTTTTGTCACTTTGTACGGATCCATATCCTCGGACTTGCGGCTTCCGTACATCAACCACGGCACCGTACACGATGCCTTATCAATCACACTTCCCGAATTCTCAAATCCAAGATCCGCGAAAATTTGCAGATTCTGTACGGTATCTTGAACTCTTGGAATCAAATGAACCTCCTGATCGACCTTGCTCAGAAACAGATTTGGAAAGTGTAAGTGAAATCCGTTCTTAGCATATGACGTTTCACCGGCACTAATGTAATACATTGGTTTTTCCAACAAAACACAAAGAAGGTGATCATCGGTACACCCTTCTACAATATTTCGTAGAACTGATTGGTACACCTCGATCACCTGAGCGACGTGCTCCTTTGTGTATAAGTGTTTTCCAAACTCAATCTCTCCTATATCTTTTACCTTGAGATCGACATCAGCGAGAACCGGTAAGTAATGTTGTGGTTTCTCAGCCACACCTATAATAGCGTCCTCTTCATCAACAATCTTTTTGCAATATGCACTCCAGAAATCTTCTAGCTTTTGACGGTTAAACTGGAATTTACCTCTGGGTTGTACCATTGAGACGTGCGTGTGGAATACGCCATCGACATGGTGTTCTCGGAGTATTTTTTCGACTGATGGATTCATTTTGTCTTATTATTCCATTACATAAATCTTTTTCATTTTTATATTTCAATTTAAACTGTAAATGACGGTTTTCTCCGTTAATTTCTATTTAAACACATTCTAACTATAAGTAAAGTAAAGCATGTCTGAAAATACACAGAACATAACCGAAGAAAAGGTTAGGGTTGTTGAACCACCAGAAGTAGACGTAATAGAGCAAACAACCAATAATACTACTATTAAGGAGGTTTTAAAGAGTGTAAATGAGAAAAAGGAGGATGAAACTGGAGATTATCAGGGGGACGAAAGAAATTCCGATGACGAAAGAAATTCCGATGACGAAAGAAATTCCGATGACGAAAGAAATTCCGATGACGAAAGAAATTCCGATGACGAAAGAAATTCCGATGACGAAAGAAATTCCGATGACGAATTGAATGTTAAATTTCCCAATCTTATGTTTAAGGAAGGAACCGAACGTTACGTAGTAACAGCTGATGGAGTGCCTCAATTCTATACTCAAACTATAGAGGAAGCACGAAATAGAATGTGGGATATTGCTAGAATTAGCAAGTTCAACGAGAGTGACTACAATAGCTACATTCGTGAATTCAATGATGAGAATCACATTCAGGTAGTTGGTTTCTATAAATTCATTGTTATCTCCTATGAACGAGTTTTGTGCTATTTGAACGTGCAACGTGTACAGGAGATTCAGAAAGTACCTGAAGTGGATAGCAAAGAAACCGAGAAAAAATCTACATGTATTTTCGATTGGCTAGGTGGTCCATTAGCACATAGATAACATCAGTGGGTTAAAAAATTTGGCGCTGTGATATCGTCTCATCCCATAATTTTTGTATCTTTTGAAAAAGATACAAAAAAATGTACTTGGTTTTTTATATACCGATGATTCTACGTGCATCTCAGGCCTTTGTGACTCTCAATTCGTGACTGACATGTGCCCCGGTGACATGGTTACGGTCACATAGAAATGCTCGTGGTGTGGCAACAGCTGGATTGCAAGCGATCTTGAATGAATCACCAGCCCTCAAGTACTGAGCACTAGTTGCCCCAAATAAAGACAATCCAGCTGACCCGGCAGGTGCACCATAGCCGATCTGATCTGGAACTATCATCTGTGGCAAAAGAAGAGGGTTGGTGTTGTGGTAAACGTTTACACGAACATAATCTAGTTCAAAGTCTGGATCCCCAGAGGCTCTGCCATAACTTGTCGAGTACCTGATCAAATACAACCCGTCCACGTCAGCTACGAATTCTTTGTTTACGTTGTCCCATCTTTCCTTTGGGTCGACTACGATTTTGTCTAAATAGTCCGAGAGGTTCAATTGAGAGGTGGTTGCATTAATGTTGGGAGAGACAGTGCCCGACATTGAGATAAGCGTGACATTATCGTCATAGGATCCAGAGGGTCCTGTAGCACCAGTTTCTCCTGTGTCTCCTTTGGGCCCTGTAGCACCAGTTTCTCCTGTGTCTCCTTTGGGCCCTGTAGCACCAGTTTCTCCTGTGTCTCCTTTGGGCCCTGTAGCACCAGTTTCTC
>Ga0209119_1000656_pt1 | contig 35258 bp, 34 predicted proteins | sample COG_03_FD_184747 | JGI IMG/M metagenome (GOLD analysis project Ga0209119, IMG submission 184747) | Pelagic Microbial community sample from North Sea - COGITO 998_met_03 (SPAdes) (version 2) | ecosystem: Environmental > Aquatic > Marine > Neritic zone/Coastal water | place: Helgoland, sampling...
CTGAACCATGATCTGGTTCGGTCAGCCCAAAGCAACCCACTAACTCTCCGGATGCTAATTGTGGTAAATATTTATTCCGTTGCTCATCATTTCCATATGCAAAAATTGGATGCATCACCAATGATGATTGCACTGACATGGCTGAACGATATCCACTATCAACGCGCTCTACTTCGCGAGCCACTAAGCCATAAGATGTGTAATTAGCTCCAACGCCACCAAAATCTTCAGGTATTGTTGAGCCGAGCAAACCAAGTTCGCCCATTTCATTCATGATGTCTCTGTGAAACACTTCATTGCGGTTGGCTTCAACAATTCTTGGCATTAGTTTACTCTGGCAATAAGCTTTTGCCGTATCGCGTATCATGCGCTCTTCTTCAGTGAGTTGATCTTCTAATAAAAACGGGTCTTCCCAATTGAAGTTAGCAGGTTTAGATCTTGCTGTAAGTGGTGTGTTTATGCTCATGATATATTCTCTTATTTTTATTTATAGTGGCATTTTTTAACAAAAAGGCAATGCGGTAATTCTTCTGGATTATTTTCCTTTTAAGAGTTAATTATAGTTAAAAAAAATTAGAAAAGTAATTAATGAATAGAAAAGTTAAAAAAGCTGTGTTTCCAGTTGCTGGGTATGGTACAAGGTTTTTACCTGCTACCAAAGCAATGCCAAAAGAATTACTTCCAATCGTCGATAAGCCTTTAATTCAGTATGCAGTTGAAGAAGCAATTGCGGCCGGAATTGATACGCTTATATTTGTTACAGGACGGAATAAGCGTGCGATTGAAGATCACTTTGATGTAAATAAAGAGCTAGAATTGGCCTTGCGCTCAAAAGGAAAAAATGAGCAAGCGGACATGGTGCGCAACATTGTTCCACCGCACGTGGAATGTATATTTGTTCGCCAACCTGAACAACTGGGCTTGGGTCATGCAGTTCTTTGTGCTGAACGCGCAGTTGGAGGCGAACCTTTTGCAGTTTTATTAGCGGACGATTTTTTAACAGATTACGTTCCAGGTGTTATTGATGATCTTGTAGATGCATTTGAAAAAACTGGTAAGTCACAATTATCGGTTATGCCAGTGGATGAAGCTTATATTTCACAGTACGGTGTCATCAAACCTTCAGCTGATGGTCATGGAGTTATAGGAGTGGTTGAAAAGCCGAGACAGGATGAAGCGCCTTCTAATCTGGCTTCGATTGGTAGATATATTTTAACCTCGGATATATTTGAGTCACTTAGGACTTTGCCGACAGGTTCTGGTGGAGAAATACAGTTGGCTGATGCGTTGAATTTGCATGGCCAGGATGGTTTACTAGAAGCAGTTCGTTTGAAGGGTGAAAGATTTGACTGCGGGTCTGTTGAGGGGTACATGAGTGCGTCTGCACATGAATACGCAAAGAGATAGAAGAATTAATATGAGAGTTCTTGTGACTGGTGGTGCTGGATATATTGGTAGCCATACATGTGTTGAACTTTTAGAAGCGGGCCATGAGGTGTTTGTTGTCGATAATCTTTGTAATGGACATGAGGCTGCACTTGATCGAGTTCAATCTATTACTAATTGTGAGTTGCAATTTATGAATGCAGATATTCGTGATTCAAATGCTTTAGACAAGATTTTCAACACCTTTAAACCAGATGCAGTCATTCATTTTGCTGGGTTGAAGGCTGTTGGTGAAAGTGTAGCAAATCCAATAATGTATTATGATGTAAATGTTGGTGGTTCTATTTCATTGCTCACAGCTATGTCTAAAGCTAAATGTAATAGCATTATTTTTTCTTCATCTGCTACTGTTTATGGTAAACCTGGATATCTGCCATATGATGAAGAGCACCCTACTAACCCAGTAAACCCATATGGACGAACTAAGTTGATAATCGAGAATATGATAAATGATTGGACTAAAGTAGATTTAAAACGAAAAGGAACCACTCTTAGATATTTCAACCCTGTTGGAGCTCATGAATCTGGTCTAATTGGAGAAGAACCAATTGGAGTCCCAAATAATCTAATGCCCTATATTGCTCAGGTGGCTGATGGGCGGCGCGAACATTTAAATATTTTTGGCAGTGATTATGATACATTAGATGGAACTGGCGCAAGGGATTATATCCATGTTACCGATTTAGCTCTTTCGCACGTAATTGCTTTAAATCAAACTACATTCAATAAGTTTGAGATACTAAACATTGGAGTGGGGAAAAGTACGACTGTTCTTGAGTTAGTGAATAAATTTGAAGAGATATCTGGTGTACCAATTAAATTTAAATATTTACCGCGACGTGATGGAGACCTTGCTGCTTTTTGGGCAGACTCTTCAAAAGCGTTTGAGATAATGGGGTGGAAAATAGAAAGAAATATAGAGCAGATTTGTGAAGATACTTGGCGCTGGCATAAACTTAATTCAACTGGTTATGGAAGAGAATAATTAAACCTGAGTAAATGTATCAATCTGATAGTGTAAGGTTATCTGATGGAGTTTGAATTTTTGTCTTCCTGCCCATTAAATCCATTAGAATCCATATGCGTTGATCTGCTTCATATTTTTCAACAGTAGCAATAAAGTTTGCAAAAGGTCCCTTTAAAACCGTTACCTGATCGCCTTTTTTTAATTTTTGTATAGGCAGTAATTTTCCCGATAAATCGTATCGCTTCATTAAATGATCAACAAATATGGCAGGAATTGATTTAAGAATAGAATTAGTAGTAATTAGGCGAGATACACCGTAAGTACTGTTTATTTTATACCACTCGGATTTTGCTTTATCAAATTTGATAAACATGTAGCCTGGAAACAGAGGTTTAGAAGTATTTATAAATCGAGATGTTCTTCGTGAAGTGGTGTCATGTAAGGGTAAGAATGTTTCAAATCCTTGCCGGTTTAAATTTTTTGCCGCTAGATGGTGTGAATTGGATTTAAACTGTAGAATGAACCATTCTTTTGACATGTAAATATACCTATGAATTAGCGTTCATTTTTGAACAAAATATTTAATAATTCCTAATATTCTCTAAAAAATAATAAATTACTAGTATTATTTTGATTATTTTATTAAGATTAATCATTAATCATCTATTAAAAACATATAAATTATCCTTTAATATCTAGTCTCATTATAATATAAATATATCATTGACAGTAGATGTAGTAACATGCATGTTCATTTTTGAATCTGATGGAAATAGTTAAGTTAATTATTATATTCAAATTACAAAGCTTTGTTTCAAAGCTTTGTGCGGTAGCTATTCATGGCTAGTCGTCGTAAGGAGCATCAGGAAGATGCAAAGTTTAGAGTATTTCAAATAATAAATAAAAACCCTCAAATGACCACGCGTGAAATTGCCCAAAAAGTTGGAATTTCTAACGGATCTGCCTATTATCTATTAACATCATTAATTGATATGGGATTCATAAAGCTTTCAAATTTTAAAGATAGCTCGCAAAAGATAAAATATTCTTATTTGTTAACTCCAAAAGGTATTCGTGAGAAATCTTTGGTTACAAGTAAATTCCTTGTGCGTAAAAAGCAAGAATATGAACTATTAAAAAAAGAGATTATTGAATTAGAGCGGGATCTAAGTTGATGTCGAGCCCTTCAATTCAAAACTTTAGTGCAGCCGACGTTGGGGTGTTGTGGGTACGTGGGTGAGAGCTTTTGGGCGCTGTGAAAAAGAAGATATGAGGTGTAGTTCATGAAAATTGTTGTGGTTGGTTTGGGATATGTTGGGCTTTCAAATGCAGCACTACTGGCGCAACATAACGAAGTCATTGGAGTAGATATTTCGCAGGAGCGCGTGGATGCGCTGAATGCGCGAAAGTCTCCTATTGTTGATGCAGAAATTTCTGAATACCTGGCTGATAGAAAGTTAAACCTGTCCGCGAGTACCGACTTGAAAGCCTCGCTCACTGGCGCTGATTATGTGATCGTTTCGACGCCAACCAATTATGATGAAAAAACAAACTTTTTCTGCACCTCCTCGGTTGAGACAGTGATTGCAGAAGTCATTGCTGTTGAACCTGGTGCTTGCATCGTTGTGAAATCTACGATACCGGTTGGCTTTATCGAGGATGTGAGAGAGCGGTTAGGTACTAATGAAGTTCTCTTTTCTCCAGAGTTTTTGAGAGAGGGAAGGGCGCTTTACGACAACTTATATCCAAGCCGTATTATTGTGGGTGAGAAATCAGAGCGTGCAGCGGTATTTGCGAAATTACTCGCTCAGGGTGCCATAAAATCTGACATTGATTTGTTGTTGACTGATCCACGCGAGGCTGAGGCCATTAAGTTATTTTCAAATACATACCTGGCAATGCGGGTGGCTTTTTTCAATGAGCTTGATAGTTATGCGTTGGCTGGTGATATGAATTGCCGCGAAATCATCAAGGGTGTTTCTCTGGACCCGCGCATTGGCGATCACTATAACAATCCATCATTCGGCTACGGCGGATATTGCTTGCCAAAAGACACGAGACAGCTGTTGGCAAACTATGACGCCATTCCTCAAAATATTATTAGCGCAATCGTTGATGCAAATACGACCCGAAAGGATTTCTTGGCCGATGTTATAAGCAAAAAACGGCCGCGGACTGTTGGGATCTATCGCCTAGCCATGAAGCAAGGTAGTGATAATTTTCGCCAAAGTTCGATACAGGGCATTATGAAGCGAATAAAGGCTAAAGGCATTGAAGTAATTGTTTACGAGCCGTTTTTGCGAACGCGTACATCTTACAACTCAAAGGTTGTTAATAACTTGACGGACTTCAAGCTGGCCTCCGATTTAATTGTTGCGAACCGCTTGAATGACGAGTTGGAAGATGTCATGGACAAAGTTTTTACAAGGGATTTGTTCATTGAAAATTAAAAAAGCTGTCTTTCTTGTTGCTGGTTTTTGTGATGAGCCAAAATAAACGCGCGGTTGAAGATCACTTTGATGCGAATAACGAATTGAAAACCATGCTGCGCGCCAGGGGCAAAGACGCGCAGGCCCACATGGTTCGCAATATCATTCCCGAAGGAGTGGAATGCATATTTATGCGTCAGGCCGACAGCTGGGTCTAGGCCACACGGTTGTATGCGCCGAATGTGCTGTTGGCGGCCTTTGAGTGGAATTAACTAGGTAATATATAGGTTTACTTTGTGTACCCACTTGACTCGATTTTCGTTAAATTGAATAAGTTGATCACTTCTAATCTATTTAAAGCTTAAAATCTGTGTATGCGTGAACTATAACAGATACGATTTCAATCTTATGGCCGTATCAATAAGTCTCTCATTATATTGAAGCTGTATTCATTTAAAAAAAAGGAAAATTAAAAATTGGATTTTGATATTAAAAGCTATTTTTCTGATCACATGGACGTATTACAAAAAACAGAAAGATCAGCGTCACATGACATTATTGCCGTATCTAAAAAAATAGCTGAAGTGATCGACCAAGGTGGAACAATATTTTGGTGCGGGAATGGTGGTAGTGCAGCGGATAGCCAACACTTAGCAGCAGAATTCGTTGGAAAATTTAAGAATGACCGACGCCCACTTCGATCAATAGCATTGAGTACTGACAGCTCAATTTTGACCTGCATATCGAATGATTATTCATTTCAAGATGTTTTTGCTCGTCAGATTTCAGCGTTGGGAAGGCCTAATGATTTGTTAGTCGGAATTTCTACATCTGGAAAAAGTGCTAATGTAATAAATGCGATTGAGGCTGCGAACGATTGTGGATTGCATACTATTGGTCTCACTGGTGGTGATGGCGGCACCCTCAAGCAAAGCGCGGATCATTCAATTATTGTTCCCTCAACTTCCACTGCTCGTATTCAAGAAATGCATATCTTAATCGGACACATTATTTGTGATATGGTCGAGATTTTGCTTGGGTTAAGAAACTAGTAATATGCAAAAAACAAGAGTCTTAATTGTCGGGGATGTGATGGCCGACAGATATATATATGGAGATGTACATAGAATTTCGCCTGAAGCGCCAGTTCCTGTGATGAACGCAATAAAAGATTGCATTACGGGCGGAGGCGCAGCTAATTTGGCCGCAAACTGTGCAGCGTTTGGGTTGGAAGCTGAACTATTGGGAATAATTGGTAACGATGAAGCTGGTGAGTTTTTAAAACAATTTTGTATCTCCCACGGCGTCCTCCCAAATTTTGTGCAGAGTAATGAAGCAACCACAACGTTAAAGACAAGATTCGTTTCGGATACGCACCAGTTGCTTCGGGTCGACCGCGAGATTGTTCATAATGCTTCGTTGCAAAATGACTTGCTAGACCGCATTGATAGACAAATCGAAAAAGCAGATCTGGTAATTTTATCAGATTATAATAAAGGAACTCTAAGAAGCCCAAAGCGTATTATCGCAAAAGCAACAAAATTAGGAATTCCATTATTAGTTGATCCTAAAAAAATAGATTTTGAAAGTTATCGAGGATGTCGCTTAATCAAGCCAAACTTAAAAGAATTTAGAACGGCAATGAACATAGAAGGTGATCTTGATGTTGATCAAATCGTCCAACATGCAAGGGCGGCAATTAAAAGTTTTGATTTTCAAGCAATATTGATCACGATGGGTTCAGAAGGTTCAGTTTTCGTGAGACATGATGGAGAATATATAATTTCTTGCGCTGAAAAAGTAGAGGTATTCGATGTAAGTGGCGCTGGAGATACAGTTTTAGCAGCATACTGTTACGGAATATCTAAATCCTTGAAATCTGAAAACATACTAAAACTGTGTAACGATTCCGCAAGCAAAGTTATACGCAAATTTGGAACGGCAGTGTTATCCAAAGAGGAGGCCAAAAATTTATATGAACTACACTCTGGCGATTTATGCAATCATCAACTTATTCTAGAAGATGTGCTTAACCAATTACAAAATATAAAAGGTAAAATTGTATTCACTAATGGAGTATTTGATTTATTACACACTGGTCACGTGCACTTGTTGAGACAAGCTAAAGCATTAGGAGATTATCTTGTTGTTGCTGTAAATAGTGATGCGTCTACTAAGCAATTAAACAAGAATCATATTGATAGACCAATAAACAACGAATACGACCGTGCAACTCTAATAAGTGCCTTAGAGTGTGTCGATTTTGTATTTATTTTCTCAGATAATACTCCAATCAAGGCAATAATGGCTATCAAACCTGATATTTTAGTAAAGGGTGGTGACTACTCTGCGAATGAAATAGTCGGAAGTGATTTTGTAATTAATAATGGTGGATCGGTGGAAATCGTGGAATTACATGATCAAAAATCAACGACAAAAATAATTGAAAAAATAGGTGGATTTAAAAGATGATTATCGTCACGGGCGGTGCTGGTTTTATCGGCAGTAATATTGTGAGAAAGCTGAATAAAAGCGGCGTGAACAATATCATTGTGGTTGATCAACTAGAAAATGGCAAAAAAATGTTTAATCTCGCAGACTTAGATATAGCTGACTATATGGAGAGTGCGGATTTCTACAATTATTTGAATGAAGGTAAATTTTCGAACAAAATTGAAACAATATTTCATCAAGGTGCATGTTCAAGCACAACAGAATGGAATGGTGAATACCTAATCAAGAATAATTTCGAAACTTCTAAAATAGTTTTGCATTATTCTTTAGCTAACAAAGCTAAACTAATTTATGCCTCATCAGCGTCAGTGTACGGTCTGGGTAAAAATGGTTTTGAGGTTAACAAAAAAAGTGAACATCCGATAAATATGTATGCTTTCTCAAAGCTTTTGTTTGATAATTATGTCCGGAAAAATACAAATTGCGAAGACCAAGTTGTGGGGCTACGCTATTTTAACGTATATGGCCCTCATGAAACTCAAAAAGGAAGTATGGCTAGTGTTTTATACCACTTTTATCACCAATTAGTGACTGATAACGAAGTAAGATTGTTCGAAGGAACTAACGGTCTCTCTAACGGAGAACAACGGCGAGACTTTATTCATGTAGATGATATTGTTGACGTAAATTTATTTTTTTACGAAAATCCTTTTAACTTTGGAATACATAATGTTGGAACGGGAGTTGCAGAGACTTTCAATAATGTGGCTGATGAACTAATTGATATCCACAAAAGTGGTAAAAAAGTTTATATTCCTTTCCCGGAAATATTATCGGGTTCATATCAAAATTTTACGCAAGCAGATATTGGCTCACTTCAAAAAATTGGATACTCGAAAGAATTTAAATCACTGCGAACAGGAGCTGAAAATTATATACATTGGCTGCGTAATCAAAATTATCGATACTAATTTTGCAATCAATATTTAAAAATATTTTTCGTATCTTAACAAAACAGGAAAAGCGCTCTTTAGCTTGGCTGTTTTGTTTGCTGATATTGACCTCAATAATTGATTTAATGGGAATAACATCCATTATCCCGTTCATAACACTTCTCTCGAATCCTGATTACATCTACAAATACGAAATTTTAATTTTTCTTTATGATCATTTTCAATTTGAAAGTGACCGCATATTCCTTTCATTCTTAGGCTTCAGTGTTGCTATATTCATAATTTTTTGTTCGGTAATTAAGATATTTAGTGCGTATTTAATGATAAAATTTTCATTGATGCGAGAGCATTCTATTTCTCTGAGATTATTAAAAGCATACATCGATCGCCCTTTTTCATGGCACCTATCTCAACAGCGAGCAGAATTGAGTAAGACTATTTTAACAGACGCAAATGCCATTACCCATAACGCAGTGCTTCCATTTCTTGTTTTTTTTACACAGTCGATAATGGCCTGTTGTATTTTAGCTATTTTATTCTGGGTAAATTTAGAGGTTGCAATTTTCATAATATCAACTTTGGTGGTGTCTTATGGGGTCGTATATTTCCTCTCCAAGAAAAAGTTGTTGTCGATTGGTCAAACACGGGAAGTTTCAAATCAAGCGCGTTTCAAAAGTATCTCCAATATTCTAAATGGGATAATGGAAATCAAGATTCACGAAAAGGACAGATTTTATTTAAAATATTACGAAGAGCCTTCGCAAACTTACTCAGCAAATCAGGCTTCAGGTCAAATAATAGCATCTCTACCAAGATATATATTAGAGGCTATTTCAATTGTAGGATTGCTGGTCACAATGTCTGTTCTGATACTAAAAAACCAAGACAGTAATAGTGTTCTCGCCACAATGGTATTGTATTCGGTGGCTGGGTATCGATTACTTCCAGCATTACAAATGATGTACCAGTCTGTTTCGGTTATGAGGATTATATCCCCAACTTTAGCGAACTTAGCAACCAATTTTACGCTTGCAGAGAACCAGGGTGCGGTCACTTCTCAAAATTTGATAAATGCTAAAAAATTGCATTCAATAGAGTTACGTCAGATTTGTTTCAAGCATGTTGACGCAAAGAAAAATCAACTCGAGAAAATCAATTTAAAAATAAATCATGGTTCTTTCGTATCAATTATAGGAGAGTCAGGAAGTGGTAAATCGACTTTGGTTGCTCTACTAACGGGGCTTATAAAGCCAACATCAGGGCAATTTTTAGTAAATGATCAACAAATAGAACATATTAATTTTAACTTATTATCTAACAAACTTGGGTTTGTTTCTCAGAAATATTATATCCTCAACGATACAATAATGAGTAATATTGCATTTGGATTATCTCAAAAAGAAGCAGATTTAGAACGATTGAAAAACGTCCTTAAAGCGGTTTGCTTAGATCAATTGGTATTCGAGCAATTAAGTAACGGTTTACTTACTGTCATAGGTGATGGTGGACCTCAACTCTCCGGGGGTCAATTGCAGCGGATCGGGATCGCTCGTGCTTTATATTCTGATCCGAAAATTTTAATTTTGGATGAAGCAACATCAGCACTAGATGCAGAAACAGAAATGAAAATACTAAAGAATATAAGAAAAGAATTTGATAATATAACCATAATAATGATCACACATAAGATAATGCTTACCGAAGATAGTAATAACATTTTTGTACTGAAAGATGGAAAATTGGTTGGCGATGGAACATATGAAGTGTTGTCAAAAACGAACTCTTATTTCAACTCTCTGTCATCTGGTAAAAGCTCGTGACTTTGAATAAAAGACAACTCACTATACGAGCATACAATGATTTAAGCTTTGCATCGGAACAGCAATTAATACTTTCTGATTTAATTGATATTACAAAGTTAACGGAAACTGGACTAAGAATAAGTTATACACAATTCAAAAAGTACTCAGGGAATATTTTAGTTCAAAGTATTTTTGATGAACAATTTTATTCTGATCATACACCTTTCTTTGATATTTTGTGTTATTTAGATGCTTTTTATCATTATGAATTTTACAAAACATATAGTGAAACTCATGAGTTAGAATTTTCGCAGGAATTTAATATCTTCTCAGACTACATAAGGGAGAATTATGGAAAAGTATTGCAATGTACGGAAAATACGATACCAATATCTGGTACGCACAAGAAAGATATTAAGCCGAAGAAATTTGCTAACAAATTTAAGTGCTTATTTGGATTTTTATTGCAGACAACGCAATTGGAACACAGTAAGAGCTCGTCTTTGATCATATGCCACAGTAATAGACATTTAGAGACTTGCCAAGAGTTGATAGCAAATTTCTCAATGGAAGACGCCGTAAGGGTTATGTATGGCTTCGGTGTTTCACACCCAAAGTCACGGTTAGACGCTTCTTCAATTTGTGCAGTTCTATTACTTGCTTGCAAACTACCTTTTCTTTTTCTTTTTTTTATTTTGCAACTTAATTGTTCGATGAAGCATATTAGGCGCGATGTACTATTGTTGTCTGTGTATAAATATAATGAGCAATCATTTGGAACAAAAAAATTATACGTAAAGTGTTTGGAGTTAGCTCTCTTGACGCTCGCAATAAAGCGAATTCGCAAGAATAAATATTTTAAAGACATATATTTTATTGGCTATCTAGAACTTTTTAATAAATATTTATCCATGGGTTTGAGAGAAAGTCATAAGACAACGCTTATCCGCTATAATGATGCTGCGTTCAGTTTAGAACGTGCGACTTTAGTATTTCAGTTTGATGAAGTTTTAACAAAATGTCAGCAAGCAAAACATATATTAGGACTCTTCATTGAATCAGTGCGAATAAGTCCATTAGCAGAATTAGTGTCTGAACGAGCACTCAAGCATAAGCAAGAATTATCAAGTGGTGATGGTGATACTGAGATTGTATTAATCGTCGACGAGTCAATACCAAAAAATAATACAGAAAAAGAAATGCGTTTGAGATTTTTGGGTGACCTAGCTCATTTAAATAAGCGGCTTGCTGGAAAGGTATGCTTTACTCTGCGTCCTCATCCCACAACACAGTGTCAACAAACACCTTTTAATGTTTCGACTGCTTCACTGGAAGAAGATTTGCTTAAGAGCCGAATAATCATTGGGCGCAATTCCACATTTTTATTGCGTGCATCGCGCCTTGGCCATGATGTAGTGGTATATGATCCTAGTATGGGTAAATTCTATATTCAAAATAAAGACTTGTTTGATGAGAATATTGTATGGGTATCAAACATTGACGTGCTGTTTGACGTGATTTCTAAATATGTCTGAATGTGAGGTGCCAATTGGCCGTCGGTTGTATGAAGCTTGATCATATGGTTTTTGAAGATAAAGATGAAGATTTATTTCATGTTTTAAACCTTATGAATGAAATAGATTGCAAATATTGGATTTCCAATGGAACTCTACTTGCACTCATCCGAGATGGAAAGCCTTTTTCTTGGGATCATGATATAGATATTTGTGTACCTAAATCAGAGTTCAACTATAATATTGCAGAACAGATTGACATTTCTATGAATCGAACTGGATTTAAAAAAACTCATGAAAACCCAGATACTGTTCAATATACAAAATCTATGGGCAAAAAGATCGACCTTAATCTTGTACAAAAAGTCTTTTCTAAAGATGGCGAATGCACACTAGCGCAGACATGGAGATTTTTGCATCACGGAGAAAGCTTTATCAAAAAATGCATTGTATTTGTTTTGGCCAATTTTATCACAACCGATCCGTACAAAATGCCAAGGCAATTTTTATATGTATTATTCAAGTTGGGCATATATAAGATCATGGCTTATGAAAATACAGAGATTTCAATCGGTAATTGTAAAAAGATAAATTACTTTGATGTTGAATGTCCTGTTCCTGAAGATGTAGATTTATTTTTAAGCGAGTTGTATGGTAAAAATTGGAGGATCCCTGAAAAAAGAAAATATTGGTTTTCATTTGCAAAAGAAAAAGCGTTTGATCATTTTGACAAAATTTAGTGATTAATATAACAAATGGCGGATCCAGTTAATATGCCGAGCTACCGTAAAGATATAGAGGCTATGCGTGGTTTCGCTATCATCATAGTGCTAATATATCACCTTGATGACACATTTATGCCACACGGCTACCTCGGAGTAGACATATTCTTTGTTTTGAGTGGATACTTGACCAGTAAATCACTCTTACGAAGGGGTGATTTATTATTCTCAGACATCATGGGTTACTGGCAGCGAAGAATTTGGCGTTTAATTCCCGGTCTTTTGTTTGTGGCAGTCGTGGCGGTTCTCGCATCTTGGATGTTCCTTTCACCTATCTTTATGAGTGATTTGAGCGCGCATACCCTTGGTTTAAGTACCTTTGCCTCCAATATTGTTTATTGGAAAACTCAGGGATACTTTAGTGATGCTGCGGGTATGCATCCACTTTTGCATACATGGAGTTTATCATTAGAGTTCCAATTTTACTTTATTGCACCAGTTATCATTTTAATACTAATCACGCTTAAAAGGCATTCATTAATATTAATTATTATCTTAATCGCCCTGAGCTTTGGTTTATCGGTATGGGCGAAGACAAATGCTCCTGTGGCGAATTTTTATTTATTGCCAGCTAGGATGTGGCAATTTGCATTAGGTATGTTAGCATTTGAGCTTATTCGATCTAGAATAATTAAATTTAAGACGGGGAATTATATATTTGGTTTTCCACTGCTTGTGGGACTGTGTATTTTTAATTATATACAGTTTGCTACTCAATTTGCGTTCCTAAATCAAACACTAGTTTCATTTTTAACATTCGCAGTGTTACTCTTTAATACAAAAAGGTGCGAATTACCTGGAAGCGAAATTTTATCGAAAATTGGAGTTGTGAGTTATTCTTTATATTTGGTTCATCAACCAATTATAGTTCTTTATAAAAATGCGAACTTAATTTCTAATTTAAATGGGAGACAAATTTTATTATTATCTGCTATGTCACTCATGAGTGCGGTACTAGTACATAAAGTAATAGAAAGTAGATTTCGTTCCCCATATTACTCTAATTTAGGAAGCAAATCACTTGGCCTAATAATCCTCTATTCTACTACTTTGTGTGCATTGGGTATGGTGACATTGGTTGGATCCCACAATATTGAAAAAATGGTGGCAAAACGTCTTGTGTCTGGACACAGTGTAATTTTTCAAAATATGGACGAGCGTAAACTTGCAGAGTACCGGATCACTCACGCGATTCAAAATGTTGATTCAATCGTGTTGGGATCTAGCAGGGCGATGCAAATAGACTCTAGTGTAACATTGGACCAGACCATGAATATTGCTGTATCAGGTGCTGCACTGGAAGACATTATTGGAATAGGTGTCTTATCCATTGAACTGCTGAAACCAAAGGTCGCACATATTGTTGTGGATCCTTGGTTGTTCAACGCAAATTCAATTGAGACGCGATGGCATTCAATAGCTCATATTGTCAAACATTCGGAGCAAGTAATATCAAATAGGACATCTATCATTAATAGTTCTTTAAGAAAAATAAAAAGTGAATCTTTAAATGAAGATGTTGGCTTCATATTGCGAAGAAACCAGAGTAATATTTTATCTCCAAGTGAAAGTCTAACTGACTTTGACCATCGAACGTCAGAAGGTCGCCACATTTATGGCAAGTTAAATATTTCTGAATTTAAAGTGCATGACCCTCAGAGTGTTTTGAATTATCATATGCAGAAATTCAATTTTTCAGAAAACTCTATGTCAAAATTTATGACATTTTTACAATGGGTAAATCACCAGGATGTACAAATAAAAATTATCTTCGCACCTTACAGCCCTAGTGCCTATTTTTCGAATCATAACTACATAAGCACAGTACAGAATGTTGAACAAAAACTGAGATCAGAAATTGAAAATATAGGCAGTATTTCCTTTCTAGGATCGTACAATCCACAAAATATAAAATGTCTAGAGAAAGAATTTTATGACGCATTACATCCAAATAAAGACTGCATAACCAGGCTCTTTGTGCAGTAAGTTGACATTAAAACTTAACATAAGCGTAATATTTCCTGTAATAATAGGTTTTATTCTGAGTAATGCATCATATTTAATTCCAGTGCCATCAAAAATTATATTAGCTTTTTTATTGATGTTATATTGGTCAAAAACTTCAATGTTTAATCTGAGATTAGCAGTACCGGGGATGTTGCTTTTTCTCCTTGGAATTATATCAGTTGTCGTTGGTTTACATACTTCTTCTGTGATAGACACTTCAGCTATTCTATTCCTAACCTTGCAGATAGCGTGCTTAGCAACACAGATATCTAAACCAAAAAAGTATTTCATGGGTTTTATTTTTGGCACTGTAGTTTATAGCGTCTATTCAATCTATTTGTTTACGACTGACATTTCTTGGATGTCGTCTTCGTACTACGTTTTCCGAATGATCTCAGGTGGTGGAATAGACCCAAACGTATTAAGCGTGGGAGTGATAGTGTCTGTCTTCTTGTTGCCACAAATTAACTTAACGGCTGTAGTAAAAAATATTATATATCTAATTTTATATATATCACTTTTACTATATTTTTCTCGTGGTGCATTTTTTGCTCTACTAATAACGATGGTATTTTATAAATATGATGAACTGAAAGGTTACCTTGTCTATATCTTAGTAGCGCTATTGATGTTCAGTTTTTTATATCTTGATGAAATTATTAATACGCTGAATATATATGTAAATTTAACTAGCACTTTTGAGGGTATGAGCATTTCAAGTTCTAAGCGGTTGCTTGCATGGGAAAAATTGCTAAATGAATTTTCTTTTTCAACAATCATATCCGGTGTAAGCTTTTCGGGATTAAGCTCTGTAGGAGATTATGGTTATACTTACCCTCATTCAACTCCCATTGCGATTTTATTTTCATTTGGCTCACTATATTTCATTTTACACTATTTTTTAATCTTTATAGTATTTAAGGAAAATAAAGTTTTAAGAGCTGTGATTATATCATTCCTTATTTGCAGTATGTTTGTTGATTTAATTTATTTAAATCTCGTTCTTCTAATCCAACTGATGGCCATGAAAAGTGTTAGAGATGTGTAAAAATGTAATTTGTATTTGCCTATCAGATTCCTATGGTGGTGGCGAAAAGGTTTTGGGTGATAATTTCAACAATTGGCACGAAGTAGGGCATAACGCTATCATGATTACCAACAATGAGAAGTTATTAAAAACTTGTTGTAAATACCGTGGTTCGATTTACTTTTTGCATGGAATGTCGCAATTATATGGCTCAAATAGCCGTTCTAAGAGGGTGCTGGAAATATTTTGGTTGAATGTAAAGCTTATAGTTTTACTTATTTTTATTCGTTGTGTGTTTGTAAATCAATCGTTAATATTATGGGCCAATTCGCATTGCTCGGCCTATACCTTTCCTGTTATTTTTCCATTCTTTCGAAAGAAAATAGTGAGTATACACATAGGTAGGAGTTCAGGGAAATTCAAATTATTATATTTACTATTCATGTTAGTAGGTGTGCGAATTATTGCAGTATCGGATGCGGTCAAGGAAACTCTTATTAATATTGGAGTACCAAAAAAACGTATCCGCGTCATTCATAACGGAGTGTAGGAAATGAAAATTGTTTCTTGTGGACCATGTGTAAGAAGTAAAGGAATTGCATTTGCGGCGGATGTTGTTTTAAAAACAAAATCTGAGATTAGTATAGACTGGTATGGAATTACCAGAAATTCGCTACATGATATCGAGTTATGGGACAAATTAATTACTTCAGAGTCAGTGAAAAGTGGTCGAATGCGACTGCTGCCATGGAGTGATAATTTATTGGAAAATTTAAAACATTACGATTGTTATGTAAATTTTTCTGTTGAATTCGATTCACTTCCTACGATTGTCATGGAAGCGATCATGGAAGGTGTGGTGCCGATCTGTGGTGATTTAGGTGGTGCAAAAGAAATGATTCCAACAAATTTATACCAAGATTTGGTATATGTAAGCTCAGATCAATTTGATTGTTTATCAAAGATAGAACATTTTAATAACTCAGATAGAAAGTATCGTTCAAAATTGGTGCAAAAACTTAGCGAACACCAAAGGAAAAATTTTAGTTTTGAAATACAGAGTAATATTCTATGGAATTATTTAAATGCATAACTTCCTTATACAGAATAAAAAAATAGATTCTCCGCTGGAAAAGTTAGTTGGTGCAATCAAGTACTTTCACTTGAACATGAATACTGGTTTTCATTTTAGTTATAAAAAAAATTATCAAGATTTTTATTATGATTTGTCACCAAAGATTGATCAATTCAACGGTGTAAAGGAAATTCGATATAGCAAAAAAAACTGTGATGTACATGACCTAATAGAAATCTGCCAGTGGCTTCTAGCAGCGATCACTAATTATGAAAAAGTTGATAAGTCATTATTCACACGAACAGTTAATCATGTATTCAGATTGATTGAAACAAATGAATTCTTATGCGATCACAATTTGGATCAATATGAAAAGAAGTGGAAATCGGCTTTATCTTACGCATTTGTAATGATGTTCTTAGTTAGGTTTAGAAAAATTGATCCATCGGCTGATCGATTTCTAAATATGATTTTGGACTCTTTTTATAAGCATTTAGGTGATCTCACTACAAGTAAAGATGGATTGCTAATATTCTTGGAGTACCCTAACGCTAAGAGCGGAGCAGTTTTGAATGGGCACTTAACTGTTATTATCGCATTGTTGGATCTATCAAATCACTCCTGTGGTCGTGTCAAGCCAATTATGGAGAGATTGCTAAGTGAGCTTCCCACAACGCTAATGTTGTATTCACTTGAAGGAGGTTGGTTTCGCTACTCTTTAAAGCCGGAGCCTGCGAGTATGCATTATGTTTATCTTTGCTATCTGTTTCTTGAAGTTATTGTTAGAGAATGCCAGATCGAACTTGTTAATCGCAACCTCACATTGGACTTCCGTGAGATAACCTTCAAAACAAAGTTTAAGTATCTAGTAAGGAAAATACGTGGTTAAGATTTTTGCTTACAACAAATGGGGTGCAGGGGACTATTTATCACATCTGAAAGGAGTCTTGGATGCTTATGAAGGCAAAGAAGCCGCAAATTCAGCTAATCAAATTGATACAATTTTTGTATCAAGATCATTGGCTGCATGTGAGCTAGCAAAATACTATGGCAAAAATGTATTGCAATTGAACCTAAAAAATTTGATTGAGATTACTTGGGCTTTCTTGATGGCAGATGTGATCATATTCAGTATTGGTGCGAAAAAGGAATACTATCTTGGTAAAACTATATCTATGATATCTCGAAAAAAAATATTATATCTTGGGGATCGGTGTTTTGCAGAGCGATACGCGAATATTGCATACAGGAGTGTAGCCCGGCAAGAAAAGCTTGAAAATTTAAATTCATACAGGTACGCGGAAGAAATTGGTAAACGTCACCAAAAAGTTGGAATATTAGATTCCTATGATCCAAGACATAAATATAAGCGTTTAAATGACAGGTCTTTATTGAGCATTCGAAACTGCATTGCTTTGATGGGTTATCAACCAATATTGATCAACTACGTCCACCGAACAGGCCTTAAAGGCATTTCGCAAGTACAGGCAACAAATTGGTCAGAGCTTAGAGAATGTTTACGAAATATAGATTTTTACGTGTCAGGTGACTCTGGTTGGGGGCACTTTGCGCACGAGATCGGTATTAGTGGCTTATCAGTTTTCACCGCAGGCGACCTGGTTTCATGTAAGCCAGCGTCTCAGACGTCTAGTTCATTAGGAATGTATTTTTCGACTTCTCAACCACACTGTGCCCCTTGTATGATTCCGGGTGGAAAATTTGGATGTCGCGAAATTCTCTGTCAGGGAAATTTAAATAAAGGCGCTATGCTCACAGCCCTGCTCGCGCTAAAGACTGAAGGTTAGACATGTGTGGTTTTTTTTGGATTGAGTCAAGGTATGGTTTCAATGAGCGTGAGATAAATGTTATCAATAATCGGGCGAAAAAGTTTCTTCAAAACCGTGGACAAGACTCCTTTAATATTGTTTGTGAAGATAAATATATAGCTTGCCATACCTTACATTCGATTACCACTGGGGGCGATGCTTCACAGCCACAGACTTGTCGCGAAGGTCGTTACACACTTCTTTTCAATGGAGAAATCTATAACTATCAAGATTTAATTGAAAACTATGGTTTAGCAACTGGTAGTTCTGATACAGATATCATTTTACCATTATTTAAAAGATTTGGATTCGTCCCAATGCTTAAGTTGTTTGAGGGAATGTTTTCAATCATAATTCATGATACCCAGGATAACGAAATTTTAGCTGCAGTGGATAGATTTGGGCAGAAACCATTATATGTTGGGTTTGATAAATCATCAGGTTTTACAAAATATTGGTTTAGTTCAGATCCTCGTATTGTAGGCGAATTGAACGAAGAGCAAATTAACTATGAGATCTATGAAAATCTTGGATATTTTCCGTCAAGTATAACTCCATTTAAAAATGCTGTGCGTATCTCTGGGGGGCAAATGATCGGACTACAATTGGAAAGTAGTGAACATCTGGTCAAAATTGAAGACGTACAAAACTCGTTAATATATTATGATATCGAGCCAGAATTCCGTATAAATAATTTTAAGTTCGTAGAAAGTTTCGAGGAAGCTACAGTTCGGCTATACAGTCATGGTTCCTCGCGACCGGCATGCACCTTGTCTGGCGGTATGGATTCTTCATCAATTGTGGCTGCCCTTTGCTTAAATGACATTAAACCTGATATATATACCGTAGATTTAGGCGAACAAAATCAGAATGAAATGTTGATTGCTAAAAAGCTTTGCAAACAATTTGGCTTAACTATGAATAGAATTGAATTAGACTCAAATTTGATTGAAGACAGCTATGTGAAAGCACTTCAATGTATGCCAAGTCCAATCCACGATGGCGCTAATGCAGCTACATATGCTGTCATGAAGGCAGTAGGAGAACAACACAAAGCTTGCCTCTCAGGTGATGGTGCAGATGAATTATATGGCGGTTATAAAAGGCATAAATTTTTTGCAGTGCTTGATAAGCTTCCAAATTTTGTTCAAAATACTTTAATAAGTGCTACCGACAATTTAATAAGCCATAATGAGTTTAAAGACAAAATCAAATTATTAAAAAAAACTACTTCATCAAAAAATCTGTATGAGAAATTCTGCAATATAGCATTAATTTGTCACGGTGGAACGAGTATCGAAAAAAATATTTTTTCAGGAACCAGTTATTCAAATTCATTTGACGAAAATCAGCGTATGTCACTTTATAATATTTGTTTATTTTATGACCGCTTCTTTTTTCTACCTGGTTGGAATTTACTTCGATCAGATGCAGTGGGCTTAACGAACGGTGTGGAAGTCAGATCTCCATTTTTGCACGGTTTTCTACCCCCAGAATCTAGATTTATGGCTCGAGTATTTATGCAAAAAAAGCCAGAGGTTGCCAAATTTTTGAGAGAACATAATCTAGATTATGTTGTGGACCAACCCAAAAGAGGCTTTGCTGTACACCGCGATAGGTTAATTAATGAATTTGGTGTTGACCGTGATTCAGTCATATTTGACCGCAGGGCTGCATTTTCACTATGGAAAGAAACATGTCTATAAAACAAGACGACTTATACTTTGTTCTTGAAATCAATCCGTCTGATGAGAACAGTAGTGGAGGAGCTAAGCTATACCATAATATACTCAAGCATCTAGTAACCAATTATAACGTATTTCTGGTGTTAGTTGGATCATTTACTGAACAAGAAATCGAAAAATGTAAAACTACGTTTGGTGAAGGTATGCAAGTGATTGCCGTTCGTGTCAATTTTAAGCGCCTCAATATTTGGGACCGGTTGCGAGGCTTGGCGCAAATGAAGCTGGTTCGGATTGAACAAAAGCAATTAGAAATGAAGATACGTGAAACCATCCCCGCCGATGCTAAAGTGTGGTTATTCCAATACTCATTTTTGTCACTGTATAAATTGCAGCGCAAATATAACATAATTTTGGGGCTTAGCGATTCGATATATTTAGGAGCTGAATATAATAATAATAAGATCAGGAAATTTTTGAAAAAATTATATCTATCATATGTGGAATTCCAAATCAGGCTACGTTGGCGCCAAATACATGTTGTTAGTAAAGAAGATTTGGAACGGTTTAACTGTTTGCATACAAAGCCATTTATTGTTCAGAATGGGATAAACGTGGATGACTATATTTCCATTTCTGGTCTAGACCGTAAGCTAATTAATAAAAAAAAATTGAATTTGTCCATAGCATTTCATGGGACGTTGAATTATCACGTTAATATCACGTCAATAAATTACATGTGTGAGGCCTTGAATGATTTGAAATTTGCAGGGGAATTTAATGTTTTTGGACGGGGTGTTCTTGAAAGTGCAGCAGCATTTCCATTTTTGGTTTCGCGCGGTGAATTTGATAATTTAGATGATGCATTGCGAAAACACTCAATTGATCTATACTTCTGTTTGATGAAGTCTGGAACAGGAATGAAAAATAAAATTCTCGAAGTATTATGCACTGATATTCCGATCGTTAGCAACACAAAGGCGATAGAAGCGCTGCCAGAACAACAGAAATTAAGAGATTTTATATACGTTATTGACGATGATGAAAGAGTAGGTTCAGCAAATGTTAATGACCTTTATGAGGAAGCATTCAAAAAAGTGACTAATAAACACGATCGTATTCTATATCTTAAGCAGCATTTTGATTGGGCTGCAAAAGCTGAAGAATTTGTGAAGTATTTCTAATATGAATATTTTGATTATAAAACACGGAGCCCTTGGCGATGTCCTAAGGACATCATTCTTTTTTGAAGATTTGAATAAAAAAGGGTTCAGTATTTACTTACTTTCCATGGATGGAGAACTTGTAATTGGTAAATCACCTTTTGTCAGAAGGGTATTTAAAGATGTACATAGCATCATAAAAACAAATATCTCAATTGATTTTATTTTTTCATTGGAAGACGATTTGCAGTACATTGGTGACGCAATGAAGCTAAAAGAACATCTTAATTGTGAACTGCGTGGATTGTCATTGAATCAGAAAAATTTTGTTAACTATTGCGATTTATCTTCTGCTTGGAATGATATGGGTATTCACTCTCGTTATGGTTTAGAGCACGCAAATTTATTGAAAAAATCAAATAAATCACAATTTTCTGATCTATTGCGAGAATTATTTTTTAATTCGGATTTCAAGCCAAACATCTTCTTAACAAACGCAGAAATTGTTCAACATCACTCCTATGGAATGGTAAAAAAAGTAGCCTTTGCTCCATTTGGTGGTGCTCGCTGGAAGGGAAAAAGTATGGCAACCGAAGTCGTTATTTCTGTTTGTGAGGACTTAATGAAGAGCGGCTATGATGTTAAAATTTATGGAAGTTTACAAGACGTAGATGAGAAAATTGAAAAACACCATTGCCCAACAGCGTCAATTGATGACTTAAAAACAGAATTGTCAAAATGTGATGTTCTAATTGGAGCCGACTCTCTAATCGCACATATTGCAGCAGGCTTAAACTTGCCGTCATTGATCTTTTTTGGGCCAACTTCTGCTCAAGAATTTAATGGTCCTGAAATCTGCAAAAAAGTTATTGCAAATGAGGAGGGATATTGCAGTTACGATAAGGACATGAAATTTCCTTCAATAAATAAAAAGACAATTCTCAAGCATTTCACAAATCTGTTGAGTGACATAGAAGGTCTCGAAGGTCATGAAAAGTGATATGGTGCCTGTCGAACTAATTTCAGTGATAACTCCAGTTTATAATGGAGGAAAATTTATAAAAAGGTGTGTGGATTCGGTGCATATGCAAGGCTCAATTATAGGTGAACATATAATAGTGAATGATGGCTCGACTGACAATACTTCTAAAATTCTCCAAGAATTGAAACAGCTTTACGATAGATTGGTGATCGTAAATATCGAAAACTGTGGAGCAGGGCGGGCGCGAAACGTTGGTATAAGACTTGCAAAATATCAATATGTTTCATTTTTAGATAGCGATGATTATTGGTTGCCAAACAAATCAGAAGCCCAAGTTGGCTTTATGAGAGAACAGAATATTGCTTTTTCGTATATGGAATATTATAAGAAGAAAGACTCAGAAAATGAATGTATTACTGTATCTCCAAAAATGATACTGGGTTATGATGACTTGCTCAAAGGTAGTTGTGGAATTGGATGTCTGACAGTGATGTTTGATGCTCATCAGCTTGGAAAAATTGATATGCCCACACAACGTAGGGGGCAAGATTGGGGTTATTGGTTGCTGCTAATGCGATCTGCGGGTGTTGCGAAACGTGCGCCCGGATGTTTAGCAGTCTATCATGATCATCAAGGTACATTGTCGAAAAATAAATTTAAAAAATTCTTTGATATTTACACGATATATCGGAGTATAGCACATTTTAGAGTTGCAGGAGCACTTTTAGCCACAATTAATCATGCGTATGGCGCTATTTTTTATGCAAAATAAGGGTGTGTTTTTTGACAGAGATGGAATAATTAATAAAGACTTTGGTTATGTATCAAGTATTGAGCAAGTCGAATTTATAGATCCTATATTCGATATATGCGCTGCATACCAGAAACAGGATTATCTTTTGTTCATTGTAACTAATCAGTCTGGTATCGGGCGTGGGTATTATACAGAAAATAAGTTCATCGAACTAATGACCTGGATGCTAAATGAATTTAGAAAACAGGGAATAGAATTTAGTGATTATTTGTGGGCTCCGTACTTCAAAGACTCGGATTGCGATAAATATCGTAAAAATTCTTATTTTCGAAAGCCGTCACCAGGAATGATTTCAAAATTAATCACAGAATATGATATAAATCCAGCTGCGTCAGTAATGATCGGCGATCAACATTCAGATATGTTAGCCGCTCGTTTGGGAAGAATTGAAGAGAGAATTTTGGTATCAAAAGACGTTTGTCCTAGTTTTGACAACTTCACTCATAATTATAAAACTTTGAATGACTTCTACAAGGATAAATTTCTGATGGCTGATGAGGACGCTTTAGGATGAAAATTATTGTAACAGGTGGACTTGGTTATATTGGTTCTAATGTTTGTTTAGAGTTGCTACTCAAAGGTCATGAAATCTGTATCTTGGATAATCTATGCAATAGCTCACTTATAGTCCTAGATAATTTGAAATTTCTATCGCAGAAAAATATTGAATTTTTCAACTGTGATGTCAGGAATATTAATGATTTATATAACGTCATCGATCAATTTAAACCTGAAGGCGCATATCATTTTGCTGGTTTGAAATCTGTTACAGATAGTCTTTCCAACCCCTTAGAGTACTATGATGTTAATGTCACAGGCACTGTGAACCTGCTGAAGGCACTAACTAGAGTGAATGCTAAGGCAGTAGTATTTTCTTCATCTGCGACGCTGTATGGACAATCAGCTTCAGGGGTTTGTTTTGAGACAGACCCTACAATTCCAATCAACCCGTATGGTTGGACTAAACTCATGTCTGAACAAGTGCTCCGTGATTGGGTAGAAGCAGATAGATCTCGACGAGCAATTTGTTTGAGGTATTTTAATCCGATAGGGGCACATGAATCTGGGCTGTTAGGAGAACCGGTCAATGGTAAGCAGGCTAATTTACTCCCTGCATTAATCGATGTTTGGCTCAAAAGGACAGGCGAACTGGCAGTATTTGGTGGCGACTATAATACTTTTGATGGTACTGCTGAACGAGATTATGTACATATTTATGATATAGCAAACGGTCATGTGCAGGTTCTTGAACACATATGCCAAATGTCTAGCTTTGAAACATTAAATCTGGGTACAGGAAAATCCACAACAGTGCTAAATTTAATAAGGGAATTTGAGCGAGCGTGTGGTGACGAGATACCAGTCAACATTTGTGACCGCCGTGATGGCGATTCACAAAGTTGCTATGCTAATGTTGAGAAAGCACGACAGCTAATTGGTTTTGAGTGTCGCAAAACACTTTATGAAGCGTGTGTTGACGCTTGTAATTACGCAACAAAAAACTTTGATCCTCAACACGACAGATAAAAACTTAATGATACACGAACGGGAGATGAAATTGCTTAATGACAAAACGATTCTGATAACTGGAGGCACTGGCTCATTTGGGAAAAAGTTTGTTCAAATGACATTTGAGCGATACAATCCAAAGAAATTAATAATATTCTCCCGAGATGAAATGAAGCAGTGGGAGATGGCTAAAAATTATGGCCACAACGATAAGATAAGATTTTTTATAGGTGATGTCAGAGATAAAGATCGCTTGTTTCGCGCGCTAGACGGGGTTGATTTTGTTGTCCATGCAGCAGCAACGAAAATTGTGCCAACAGCTGAATATAATCCGTTTGAGTGCGTTAAGACAAATGTTATGGGTGCAATGAACGTCATTGATGCATGTATTGATAAGGGCATTAAAAAAGTTGTTGCACTGTCAACTGATAAGGCATCTAGTCCAATAAATTTATATGGAGCAACAAAATTAACGTCGGACAAACTATTTGTTTCGGGAAACGCGTATTCAGGAGAGCACGGTACACAATTTAGCGTTGTAAGATATGGCAATGTTATGGGGTCTCGGGGTTCAGTAATTCCATTTTTTAGAAGTTTAATTGACCAGGGCGATAGCGAATTACCAATAACGGACTCTAGAATGACACGTTTTATGATAACCTTAGAGCAAGGCGTTGAGCTCGTTTGGCATACTTTTCATGATATGGTTGGCGGGGAGATTTATGTCAAAAAAATTCCGTCAATGAATATTATAGACATTGCTGAAGCAGTTTCGAAATTCGCCAAAAAAAGTGAAGTGGGTATTAGGCCAGGTGAAAAGCTACATGAGCAAATGATTGGCATAGAGGATTCTCCTTTCACTGTGGAATACGATAATCATTTTAAAATACTACCAATGATAAATAACTGGTTCAATTCCAGTGATAGAATTAAAGATGGTGTAAGGGTTCGCCCTGACTTCTGCTATTCAAGTGAAAATAATTCGGAGTGGATGACCGTAAAGGAATTGAAATTTTGGATTTCTCAAAATCTATGAGCTACCAAGTTTCTAACATTCCTGACATCTACCGTGAGTAAGAATATGAAGTATATAGATCGATAATGAAGGTAAGCCAGACATGATATGGACCGAAACAGTCAAAGTAAACGATAGATCAATAAGTCGAAATTCCCCTACATATTTTATTGCAGATATCGCAGCAAATCATGATGGAGACTTAAACCGTGCTAAAGAATTAATATGGGAAGCTAAAGAATCCGGTGCCGACTGCGCAAAGTTTCAGCACTTTAAGGCTGATAAGATAGTCTCTGATGTTGGTTTTTCAGGTGATCTAGCTGCGGTATCCCATCAACGGGATTGGGATCAAAGTGTTGTTGCGATTTATGACCAATATCATACTAAACGCGAATGGAGTGATGATTTATACAACGAATGCTGCCGTGCTGAAATAGATTTCATGACTACGCCATATGATATTGAGGCAATTCATCTTCTAGATAAATATTTGCCAGCTTACAAAATTGGTTCAGGAGATATTACTTTTAAGGAAATAATGGTTGAGATAGCTAAGAAAAACAAACCGATTTTTCTTGCATCGGGTGCGTCTGACATCACCGAAGTTCAAGCAGCGGTTAAATTGATTTTAAAGCATAACTCACAGCTTTGCGTAATGCAATGTAATACAAATTACACAGGTAATATCGAGAATTTCAAATACGTAAATTTAAACGTTATTCGGCAATTTGCAATTATTTGGCCTAACATGGTTTTAGGGCTTTCAGACCATACGCCGGGTCATTCTGCCGTGCTTGGTGCTGTGAGTTTAGGAGCGCGCGTGATTGAAAAACATTTTACTGATGACAACGCGAGGGTAGGACCAGACCATAAATTTGCATTAAACCCTCAGACCTGGAGTGATATGGTAAAAGCAACTAGAGAGTTAGAGTTCGCCTTAGGTGATGGCATTAAAAGAGTGGAAATGAACGAACTAGAGACTGTCGTCATTCAGCGGCGTTCTTTGCGGGTGACCAAAGACTTGCCAAAAGGTCATACTTTAGAGTCTTCTGATTTAGAGTCTTTACGCCCGTGCCCCGAAAACGCTGTAAGCCCGATGGCAATAAATCAAGTGATTGGTAAAAAACTAAGTTGCAATTTAAAGTGGGGTGAACATCTTCAATGGAACAGTTTCGAGTAGCTATTGTAGTGCCAGCCTTCAATGAAGCTGGGTCGATAAGTAAGCAGATAGCCAAGCTATCAAAATATGGTCATGTTATTGTAGTTAACGATGGCAGTACTGATAACACAAAAGAAATATGTGAAAAATCTCCATGTAGAATTATCAACTTGGATTCTAATCGCGGATATGATCATGCTCTTGAAGTAGGTATAAAAGCATGTCTAAACTATGATTTTGTCATTACGACTGACGCCGATGGTGAAATTCCAACAGACAGTGTTCAGATGGTAAAAGATAAATTAAATTCTGGTTATGATTGCGTCATAGGTGTTCGTGATCATTATCCACGAATAGGTGAACAAATTGTAAATAGAGTTGTATTCAAAAATTTTGAAATAAAAGATATTTTCTGTGGTTTAAAAGGTTATCGCACATCTGCAATACCATCTGAATTTACCCTTGCGAACAGTATTGGGACTAAGTTGGCACTAGTATTTTTTAAAAAAAATAAAAAGATCGGTACGATACCTGTCAAAATTCATGCACGGACTGGTAACAGTCGTTTTGGAAAAAATGATTTGAAAACAAATTATAAATTATTGAAGGTTCTAAAGTATGTCATCTAATATCATACTAGGTGGCGCGCAGTTAGGATTAAATTATGGTATTACGGGTAGCGACAATTATGTTGGAAAAGAAAATTCAAGAGCTATCCTGACTTGTGCTCAAGATTTTGGAATACGCAGTGTTGATATAGCATATGATTATGGTAATATTTTCGACTGGATTACTGATATTAATCCTGGCCTTGACTTGATCAGCAAAATTAAAATATTCAATTGTGAAAATGTGTTGAATGTACTTAAAAAACACAGAAACATTATTAATCTCACATGTTTATTAATACATGATGCAGATCTTTTCATTGCGAATAAAAGTGGAAAAAAAAAGGTTTACCAGCTTATAGAGTTTTGTCGGATAAATAATATAAAATGGGGTATCTCAATTTACGAAGTTGATACGATTAGAAATTTTATAGCTCAAGGTGTAATCCCGGATCTGGTGCAATATCCCTATAACGTACTCTACTCCAAGGATGAAATAGGGAAAATATGTTTAAGTCATAATATTAGAACTCAGATCAGATCAGTTTTATTACAGGGTTTGTTAACACTGCCATCGTTCGATAATGTGCCAGCTCAATTCAGCAAAAATGCCTCACTTAAACATTGGTATGGTTGGCTAGAAGAACATAATTTGAATCCCATTGATACATGTTTGCGGAGTGAGCATATTATGAGCAAAGTGAAGATACTTGGTGTCCAAAATGTAAACCAGCTGAAAGACTTAATGGAGCGATCTCAGGGAGAAATCATAAAATGTACATCCTTGAAGTTGAGTGATGATAAAACATTACTTGATCCTCGGAAGTGGATGAATTCATGATCAGGCTTGTCTGAAATGCATCGTATGAATGTTACAATTATTGGTAAAAACTCATCCGTTTATTTTGTTTTGAAGCCATTACTATTCGAAACTTACGCGCTGACCGAGTTTGGGAGTAAGCAAGCGCTGTCACGTTTGTCTTTGGTAGAGCAACATCGTGGACGAAGTTTCATAATTTTTTCTGGTGTCGTTTCACAAAGCTTAGAGGTTCTTGAAAAGTTAGAAACATTTCACTGTTGTCTTGCAGATAAATTAAGTAGTGTGCGAGATCCAAACATAATCTTGATTTCGAGTTCAGCTGTGTATGGTAACTACAAAAGTAATTTCTCAGAATTAGACGACTGCTGCCCAATTTCAAACTATGGCTATTCAAAGCGTAAAATTGAGCAACTGTATTCAGAGCGATTTGAATCTAACTTATCAATACTGCGCTTGGGGAATGTTTTAGGATTAGATGCTATGGCTAAGACATTTTCTGAAAGCAATGAACGCGATAGATATTTAGATTGTCGGTGCGATTACTCGACACCAAAGCGAACATATGTGGATGCTCAAATTCTCTCGAAAATAATTCGACATTATGTTTCAAATCCTGGATATTCACAGAAGATATTAAACGTTGGTAGAATAAAGCATCAATCGATGCATGAAGCAGCAAAAGAACTTGGATTGAACTGCAATTTAAGGATATCTGATAATGTCACGGAAGATTTAACCTTGAATACGTCAGAGCTATTTCAAATTTTCGATAGTGAGGAGGCCTGAGTTGAAAATAGTATGTATAATCCAAGCAAGAATGGGTTCGTCTAGATTACCTGGCAAGGTAATGAAAAATGTGAATGAACAGGTCTTGATTGATCTTTTGCTTAATAGGCTTTCATACTCGGTAAACTTAAATCAATTAGTAGTAGCTACGACTACTAACAAAGAAGATGATCATTTAGTGAACTATTTATCCGCAAAAGGGGTACTGGTTTATCGTGGCTCTTCTGAAAATGTTCTCAGACGCTACTATGAATGTGCAACAGAAGTGAAAGCTGATATTGTAGTTAGAATAACTGGTGATTGTCCTTTAATAGACCCTCAACTAGTTGATGAAATTATATCAAAATTTATCGCTAACAAAGTTGAGTACATCAGCAACACAATTTCGCCAACATTTCCTGATGGTTTAGACGTTGAAGTATTTTCATTTAATGCCCTTCAATATGCATTTAAAAATGCAACTACAGATTATGAAAGAGAACATGTTACTCCATTTTTAAAGAACTCAAAAAATATAACAAAAATCAATATTAAAACGCTTGAAGATTATTCGCATTTTAGGTGGACTGTAGATGAAAGAATAGATTTAGATGTAATCAGTGAAATTCTTAAACTTTTTAATTACCCATATACTTTCACTTGGCGCGAAGTTATTGAGCACCCGGATTACAATCAAATTGCACAAAGAAATATGCATATTAAGAGAAATGAAGGTTCCGCTCTGTCGAATGGGCAAAAACTCTGGAAGCGTGCTAAACACGTAATACCAGGGGGTAATATGCTGCTCTCTAAGCGTCCGGAAATGTTTCTACCTGAGCATTGGCCTAGCTATTTTTCTAAGGCGAATGGTTGTTCTGTGTGGGATTTGGATAATAATCACTACATCGATGTCTCAATTATGGGTATTGGTACAAACTTACTGGGTTATGGGCACCCTAAAGTCGATGAAGCGGTAACAAAGTGTATTCAAAATGGGAACATGTCGACACTAAACTGCCCGGAAGAAGTTCTTTTAGCGGAGCGTTTGGTGGAGCTTCATCCTTGGTCTGAAATGGTGCGGTTTGCTCGTACAGGCGGAGAGGCAAATGCAATTGCAGTTAGGATTGCACGAGCCGCCAGTGGAAAGTCAGGAGTTGCAATTTGTGGGTATCATGGTTGGCATGATTGGTATTTGGCGGCAAATTTAAATGAAAAGAACGGATTAAATACTCATCTCCTCCCAGGTTTGGAGCCAAACGGTGTGCCTGAAGAGTTGAGTGGTAGTGTACAAGCTTTCGAATACAATGATTTACCAGCGCTACGCAAATTAATTTCCACTGAACATATTGGTGTTGTAGTGATGGAGGTAATGCGCAATCATAATCCTACAGATAATTTTTTAGAACAAGTTAGAGACATATGTACACAGAATGGGATTGTCCTTATTTTTGATGAATGTACCTCAGGTTTTCGTGAAAATTTTGGAGGATTACATCTAAAATTTGGTGTTGAGCCTGATTTAGCAATGTTTGGAAAGGCGCTCGGTAACGGATATGCTGTCACTGCAGTAATAGGTCGTCGTGAAGTCATGGAATATGCTCAGGGAAGCTTCATTAGCAGTACCTTCTGGACGGAACGGATAGGATCAGTGGCGGCATTAGCCACCTTAAATGTGATGCAAGATACGGAGTCATGGAATGTTGTTTCAAAACTTGGAGAGCGAATAAAAGAAAATTGGGACTCTATCGCTAAACAAAATAAAATTATAATTAAACAATCTGGGCTTCGTGCTCTAGCTAGTTTTAATTTTGATAAAGATAACCTAGTTAGAAAAACATTCTTTATTCAAGAAATGCTCGATAGAAATTACTTAGCATCCAATAGTTTCTATGCATCGTTGGCTCATAGCGAAGACGTATTGCAAGGTTATTTTGACGCAGTTGATGCAGTATTTGGAAAAATTTCCAAATTTGATAACCATGATGAAATTTTAAGCCAACTCAGAGGTCCAGTATGTCACAAGGGCTTCCGAAGATTAAATTGATATTTTTAATGAAAACTTAGATTATGAATATAAAATATTACTATAGAGGTTTAAAGTTTGGATAGAGATTTTGAAGATATAAATCTTATAATTAAGATGTTTGAAGATTTGTTCCCAATTAATAGAAGTATAACCGGTAGCGGCGTCCGAGACACCCTTCAGTATATCATAGAAAATCATTTGCCAGAGGCGCGAATAAAATCGATCCGATCTGGAAAAAAAGTGTTTGACTGGACTGTACCAGATGAATGGGAAATATTTGAAGCATATGTAATAAATGGACGTGGTGAGAAAATAATAGATTTTCATGAAAATAATTTACATGTGGTTTCGTACTCAACTTCAGTTGACGAAGTAATGACACAAACAGAGCTATTAGCCCACCTGCATACTTTGCCCGAACAGCCAGATAAAATACCGTATAGAACGACTTATTATAAAAGAGACTGGGGTTTTTGTTGTAAACAAGAGTTGATAGACAGTGAAAAATTTATAGGTCCATTCAAAGTATTTATCGATTCTAAACATCTAAGCGATGGGAATATGGAGTGGTTAGAGTGTGTTAAAAATGGAACTTCAGACGAAGAAATCTTGATTTCAACGTATTGTTGTCATCCAAGTTTAGCAAATGATAATCTAAGTGGGTGTATTTTATCAGTCCTACTGTTCGAGTATCTCAGAATGCAGGATACAAAATACACGTATCGATTGCTTGTTTGTCCAGAGACAATCGGTGCCATAGCGTTCCTGTCGCAAGCTGACACAAGTCTCATTAAAGGCGGTGTTGTTGTGACATGTGTTGCCGGACCAGATAAATTTTCAATAAAACAGGGATTTGATACCAAACACTACATTAATAAGGCAGCTCACTTAGCTCTAAAAAAACATTGTGGTGATGATTATTTCGTTTATCCTTTCGTGCCAGACGGGAGTGATGAGCGTCAGTATTCTACACCAGGCTTTCGAATTGTAACACCGTCTATACATAAATCAAAGTATTACGAGTTTAAGGAATATCATACATCTGGTGATAATCTCGAGTTTGTTTCTCCAGAGTCTTTGAAGAAAACGTTGCAAGTTTATAAAAGTTGGATGCAACTTATCGATACACATTGCTATCCAAATCGAGTTGAAAAATACTGCGAATTTCAATTAGGGAAGCGCGACTTGTATCCAAATTTAGGTGGAACCTTGAATCAACTTGCGCATGATGAAAATTTAGAAGGTAATCATTCTCGAACTTACGATTTTGGTAATGAGATTACAATAACTGGCGCGCACTTAGACGCTTTTCACTGGCTGATGCATCTTGCAGATGGTGAGTTGTCAAATTTTGATATTGCTGACAAATCGGGTATTTGCATCGACATAATGAATGAAGCGATAATTGCCATGTACCTAAAGAAACTATTGGAGTTGTAATGAAATTAATATTGTTTTCGGGTAATCACCCACGTCATTTATTTGTGAATAGTGAAGTTTTGAGCCATTTTGATGAAGCTCTAGTGATTGTAATGGAGCGTGAAGAAGTCATACCATCCTCGCCTGACAATGTGTCTCCATCGGACGCAGCATTGTTTTCTAAACATTTTACAAAACGTCATTTGGTAGAGACTCAAACCTATGGAGAATTGAGGCCAGAAGAAACCTTTGGGGATGTAGAAACTCTTTTCATAAGGCCTGAACAACTTAACACGGCTCAACTTGCTAAAAAGATTGCTGAGTTTAGCGCAGACTTTTGTTTTATTTTTGGTGTTGATCTAATTCTTGAGCCAGTTATCAATGTCTTGCCAGCAAATAAGATTAACCTTCACTTGGGTTTGTCTCCTTGGTACAAAGGGGCAGCAACGCTTTTCTGGCCATTTTATTATCTGCAGCCTCAGTTTTGTGGAGTGACCTTTCATCAAATTACTAAAGAACCTGACGCTGGCGAGATAATTCATCAGTCTGTGCCTTGTTTGAAACAAGGAGACAAAATTCATGATGTTGGCGCAAAATGCGTTGTCAAAGCCAAAGACGATCTAAGCAAGATTATCCACCATTATAAAATACATGGTGGGTTCAAAGGTAAATCACAAAAGACATCTGGTAGAAACTGGCGCTCATCAGATTTTCATGCATCACACCTGAGGGTAGTATATGAACTTTTTGATGACAATATTGTTGATCAGTATTTGTTTGGTAATCTGACGATTAAAAATCCAAACTTGTTTACGAGTATTAATGAAATTTGATGTTAATGGTGCTAAATTTAAATATTGTGGTGTGAAAGCCGCAAACACCTTGAGACAGTGCCTACGTTTGACCAGCCGCCCGCTTGCATGATGCTACGATGTCGTAATCTTTGATCAGTAAATCCAAGGTGGGGCCTACGCGTAGGGAGTACCCCAAAACTTCTAAGTTGCTTGGCCGCTCGTATCTCTTCATCTTCACGACGCCGCAATTGATGATGTCGCGAACGTTTTGGTCGCAGATGGCGCGGTCCTCGCACCGCTTGTGATTAAGTGCGAAAAAAATCGGCTGGATTTCTTGAGGCTTTAGTTTTAGCCACTTCCTGACTAACTTTGCGCTCCTCTCGGCGCCAAACATGAGTCGACCCTTTTAGTATTTGTCGGTTTTGTTTTTTCTAATTATTTCCTTCAATGTGCCGTATTGCGTCCACTTTAAGTCACCATTATGTATGGCAACCAGTTCAGAGCGACGCGTCAGCAAATCTTAGCCCAGTGAGAGTAGGGCGCGGTCGCGCGTGCCTGCGAGCGTGTCGGGCTGGGCGTCAATCATTTTGACAAGGATATTGTGGTGGATGCCGACGGCCTGGTTTTGCTCCAGGTACTTTGAACGCTTGAGACGGCGAATGGCGAGGTAAACCTCCTCCGTTTGTTTTTAAATTATTCAGTTTAAAATAGTGCATATAATGATAGGCATCTGATTGTATAATATAAATTATACTTTTCTTTAAATGATTTAATAGTTATCAATTAACTAATTTAGAAATTGAATTTATACTCATGAACCAAAATAATGAATTTAACGATGAAATTGATTTAAGGGATTTATTCCTTACACTTTGGGCTGGTAAGTTTTATATAATTCTTATCTCGATTATATCTGTTTTTTTTGCGTCTTTTTACCTTCAATCTGCGGAAAGAAAATATTCTATTGAATATAATCTAAAACCTGTGGGTGAAACAAAAAATAGCCCATCATTCTCTGGGTTGGGTGGTTTTGCATCTCTTGCGGGCATTCAATTGCCAACTAGCTCAAACAATGATTTTAATATATTTAAAGAACTCATAAATGCGCCAGAAGTTTCAGAAATAATCTTTGAAAATAAAAAAATTATTAGAGAGATATTTAGATCTGAATGGGATGAAACACTTAATAATTATTCAAGACCACTAAAAAGTAAAATACAGAATTTTGGTAGTGACGCTAAGAAATTATTAACTGGAAATATAGACGTAAATTATATGCCTCCTAACCCTAGGAGACTTGCTATTTTTATCAACGAAAATATTCAAATAGGCGAAGATAAAGAAACTGGATTTTTAAAATTTACAAGTGAAACATCAAAACCAGAATTGATGTTATCGCTTATCATTGAAGCGACCAAAGCAAGTGATAAAATTATGAGACAGCGTTATATTGATTTTTCGACAGAGCCATTAGCATTTTATAAAGATAAGCTTCGTACTGCACGTTCTCGAGAGCACCGGGAAGCTTTAGCAGAGCTTATAAGTAAAGAAGAGCAAAAGCTAATGTTTGCTTCGCGGGGAAAAAATTTTATTGCAGAGCCGTATATAAATCCTACAATAAGTTTGTATCCAACAGCACCAAAGCCTAAATTAGTTTTAGCACTTTCATTAGTATTGGGATTATTTCTTGGGGTAGCTTTTGTATTAGTGCGACATGCAATAAAGAAAGAAAATTAATGAATATTTTAATGCTAAGAAATTTATTTATTTTTATTCTATTAATTTTGGGACAACCAAGTTTTGCTCAATCGATTAATGATGCAAATCTTCAAAAAGTGTTAACTGAAAATCCGTCAATACTAAATAATTTTCCAAAAAAAGACAAAAACATTGTTGATCAAAAGCAGATATCTGAAAATCAAAACGTAGCAAACACAGATAACAATCTACAGATAAATTTATCTCAAGCTAATAACCAAAAAGATATTAATAAAAAATCCATGTTAATTAGATATTTTTATACTCTCATTAGAGAAAATTTAAATATTTATGGATCAAACGAATTTAACCAAACACAAGATGACAGTTTACTCTTTTTTAATACCATAGGAAAAAATTATCAACTGGCGCCAGGGGATACAATTCAGATTACAATTACTGGATTGAGTCCATCTAACGAAAATTATCAAGTTATGAATGATGGAACTATCACGCTTGAAA